>FWPU01004837.1_pt1 | contig 30611 bp, 25 predicted proteins | sample 2228361 | NCBI WGS metagenome assembly FWPU01 (sample SAMEA103939777, study PRJEB20133) | metagenome | reverse complement strand
AGGACCTGGAAGCACCGGACATGGATGCACTGCCGGCCCCCTTTGCCGGGTGTCCCGGACAGGGCCCGCACCGGCAGGGGAATCGGCCCTTCCACCTGGGCGCCGCTTTGTCGGATGCGCTGGTAGATCTTGGCGGCTTCCTTGTCCAGGAGCCTCGGATCCGGAGACTCGAGCTGAAGCAGGAGCCTGCCGCGCCATCGCCCCGCCTCGGCCGGCGTGACTCGCCTGCGCCGCTTTTTCTTTTCCTCCAGAGCACGGGTCGTGGGCGAGACGATTCTTCGGGCCATGGGAGCAACGGTTTCCCTGCGGGCGTTGAAAGGTATAGTCGGCTTGCCCGGCCCCGCAATTCTAGAGGTTCCCCTGGTGCATTTCAAGGACGCAGGGCTTGTCGTGCGAGCCAGGGAGTGGGAAGGAGTTTTTTCGCTTGTGCACTCCTGTCTGCCTGCTCGCCCCAGGCCTTGGCGCCGTCGCGTTCAAAGAAGGCCCCGGGATTGCTCCGGTCCGGCATCCATGATAGATACTAAGAGCCACGTCTTCTCGAACCCTGCACAAACCCCGCAGAGCAAACAGGAGGGTCGTCCGCGTGAGGTCCCCCACCCAAACGAATCGGCCTGTTCGGGCCCTCGCGGCCTGCCTGGTGGTTCTCTCGGCGCTCCTGGGTTGCGGGAGGAGCCGTTCTTCCTTTCTGGAGATTTACCGGGACGAAAACATCGAGGTTCGTCTGGTCGAGTGGAAAGACCAGTCCGGAGGCACGATTCCCCGCGGCTTCGACCATCCCTGGCCGGTGGATGCCGAGACCCTCGAGCGACTGCTCTCCTCGATTCGGTACCGCAGAGGCGTCCTGATCCAGCGCGACAAGGCGCGGGACGTGTTTCCGGCAGACGTGCGCAAGGGACTCCTGGACCCCCTGCGGCAGGCTTTCGACCGGGCCGGACCGGATCAGGCGGTGGATTTTTCCTTCCTTCGCCGGGAGACGACGCTGGCCGTCTTCCAGCGCGAATATCTCACCGACGGCGTGCTGTTCCGGAAGGGGGACGCTTTCCATTGCGCTCTGCGGAACCTCGCGTTCGAGACGCTGGGCGGTCCGGAAGCCGGAGAGAATCCGTTTACCGGCGACCCGACGGAAAAACCCCTCCGGACGGACTGGGCCTTCGTGCTCCAGGAGGGCCAGAGCCTGGCTCGCTCGGCGTCCTCCGGCCTCTTCGCGAAGGCGGAATTCCCCAACTGGATCCTGATCGACCTTGCCCGGGGCGCTGCCGGAGCGGAAACGGTGCCTGAAACGGAGGAAACCGCGGCCGGGGCGGTGCCGGCGGAGCCAGAAGCGGCAGCCGCCCCACCGGTCCCGAGGGAACCGCAGCCTCCGCCTTCGGCGCCGGCCGTCCAGGCGCCTGTTTCGCAGCCGTCTGCCGTGCCGCCCGAGGTCGAGGAGCGTCTCAAGTTCCTCGAGGAACTGCGGCGCGAAGGTTCCCTCTCTGAGGAGGCGTACCACCAGAAAAAACGGCAACTCTTGGATCGTGGCGTCCGGGAGACTGCGCCCGCCGGTCCTTGAGAGAATCCTTCTCCGGCTGTCTTCCGCTCCAGCCGGGAGCTCGCGCGACACTACCTGTGAGAACGCCGCGGACGTTCGCTGCAACTTGCACAGAGAGGAGAGACAGAGATGAGCTCGACCGAGTACAGAGCCAACGTGCGCGATCTGAAATTCATCCTCCACGAAATGCTCAACATCGGAGAGACGGTCTTAAAGAGAGAGCGGTACCGGGAGTTCGGCGTCGAAGACATCAACATGATTCTTTCCGAGGCGGCCAAGTTCGCCGAAACCGTGCTGGGGCCGGCGAACAAGGAAGGGGACCGGGAAGGATGCCGTTTCGAGAAGGGGCAGGTGAGGGTGCCCAAGGCCTTCCACGAGGCCTACCGGCAATTCCGCGAGAACGGATGGAACGCGGTTACAGGCCCGGCGGAATACGGCGGCCAGGGCCTTCCGGCGGTCGTGGGGACCGCGACAGGCGAAATGTTCACCGGGGCCTGTACGTCCCTTCTGATCTATTCGGGCCTGACCAACGGCGCGGCGCGCCTGATTCAATCGTTCGGCACCGACCAGCAAAAGGCCACGTTCATGGGCAAGATGTTCTCGGGCCAGTGGTCCGGGACCATGCAGCTGACCGAGCCCAATGCGGGCAGCGCCGTCGGGGACACGAAGACCTCGGCCAAGAGGGCCGGCGACCACTACCTGTTGAGCGGCACCAAGATCTTCATCTCCGGAGCCGAGCAGGATCTTACCGAGAACATCGTACACGCGGTGCTGGCCCGGGTGGAAGGGGCGCCGCCGGGCGTGAAAGGGCTGAGTCTGTTCATCGTGCCCAAGTACAGGGTCAACGGGGACGGTTCGCTGGGGGCTTTCAACGACGTCTCCTGCGGCGGGATCGAGGAGAAGATCGGTCTCCACGGGTCTGCCACGTGCCTGGTCAATCTGGGCGAAAACAACGATTGCCACGGCTACCTCCTCGGCGAGGAGAACCAGGGCATCCAGCTCATGTTTCAGATGATGAACGAGGCGCGGATCGGGACCGGTCTGCAGGGGGTGGCTCTGGCCAGCGGCGCCTATCTCAACAGCCTCAGCTACGCCCGGGAGCGGATCCAGGGCGTGGCCATCGAAAACATGAAGGACCCCAATGCCCCGAGAGTCGAGATCATCAAGCACCCGGACGTGCGCAGAATGCTTTTGACGCAGAAGGCGTACGTGGAGGGGATGCGGGCGCTTCTCAACTACTGCTCCTTCCATATCGACATGGCCGAGACGGCTGCGGATCGAGAGGAGCATGACCGCCACATGCACATCGTGGAGCTGCTCACGCCGATCTGCAAGGCTTACTGCACCGACCACGGATTCCGGTGCTGCGAACTGGCCATTCAGGTCATGGGCGGCTACGGGGTGACCCGGGACTATCCGGTCGAGCAGTATCTGAGGGACCTCAAGCCTGCCTCGATCTACGAGGGGACGACCGGGATCCAGGCCTTGGACCTCTTGGGACGGAAGGTCGCCATGAAGGGGGGCGTGCTGTTCATGAACTTCGTGGAGATTTTGAACCAGTTTGTCGAGAAGCACCGGGATCACGGGGCGCTGAAAGACCAAGTGGCTCGGCTTGCCGCGGCCAAGGACAAGCTTGTGGAAGTGACGATGCACCTGGGAGGAGTGGCCATGGCCGGGGACAGAACCTACCCGGGCCTTGTGGCGGTTCCCTATCTGTACCTGTTCGGCGACGTGGTGCTGGCGTACCTCCTGCTCTGGCAGGCCGTGATCGCCCAGGAAAAGCTCGAGGCTCTGGGCCGCAAGGCCGACGAGGATCCCGAGGCCGGTTTCTACGCGGGCAAGGTGCTGACCGCCCGGTTCTTCGTCCACAACATTCTGCCCCGGGTGTTCAGTCGTGCGGACACGATCCTGAGCGGAGACCGGAGCGCCCTCGAGATGGCGGAGGGGTCCTTCTAGAGGGGGGCGTCCTCACCCGGGATCGGGCAAGATTTCCCAGACAATCCGGCGTCCGGGCTCTGCCGGCGCCTCGAACAGGAGGCATCCGTCTTGCTCGACCGCAGGCGAGGGAGCGCCGTTCAAGAAAAACTTCCACGCCCCGGGCCTCAGGTTTCTTGGCAGCCGGACCGAAAAGCGCAAGGCGCCTGGAGCCACGGGGCTGTATGTCCCCCTGTGCCGGTCCGCGAGATAGGCGACGCCGATGAGCGGGGTGCGCAGGGCGAACTCCGGGAAGGGCAGCGCCGGACAGACGCGGATCCGCTCGCCCGCCGGGTCGATGCCGGCCAGCCGGATCGCGTCGAGAAGCGGCCCGCTGTGGCGGTTCATGTTCATGACAGGGAAATCGGTCATGGGGGTGAAACTCCAGTTGAAGGTCTCGCCCGGCCTTTCGGCGTAATAGGCGTTGTACGAGTCCGGGCCGCTCCAGACGCCGTACCACACGTCCGGGTAAGCCTCTGCATGACGGCAGAGCGTCGTCGCGAGGAAAAAGTCCCAGGCCTTTGCCGGATCGTAGCGTGACCAGGCCCAGGCGAGCCAGCTGTCCACGGCGGCCCAGGTGCCGCCGTTGGTGTCAGAGCCCTGAACCAGGTAGGGGGCCGGGTTCGGCGGGAAGAGACAGAGGGCGCCTGCCGGGGACGGGCTGACGAGCAGTTCCTGGATGCTGGCCAGCAGCGCGGCTGCCTGGTCCGGGCTCCAGATCCCTGCGAGGAGGGCCCAGGGCTGAGCGTCTAGAAAAAGCTGGTCTTCCCCGAGCCAGGTGCCGTCCCCGAGATATCCCCTGCGCATCCATGTGCCGGTCCATTCGCCGGCAAGCCTTTCGCGCAGCTCTTGCGCTCTCGCGTCCAGACGGTCGGCGATACCGGGAGCGACCTCTCGAAGAACGCCTGCCAGTCTCGGAAAGACAAAGCAGGCCATGGCGGTGTTCAGATTGGATTCGCCGAAGGTCATGGTGAGGATCGGGTGGGGGGAAAAAGCGATCAGCACATCGTTCCAGTCGCCGCTGCCGGCCCGGATGAGCCCGTGGGGGCCTGTGCCGACCGATCGCTCGAGATGGTCGAGAGCCGTTTCGATGTGCTCCCGCACCGGGCCGGACCTGCCGGCCGAAAGGGGGTAGAAAGGCACCGGTTTTTCCAGGAACTCAAAATCCCGGGTGGCGCCGAGATATTCCGCGACCGCCATGAGGAAGAACAGGTCGAGGTCCGTGGATTCCTCATGCACCAGGGCGCCGGTGGTGAATCCGTATCCCTGGTGGGCATAGGGAATCTCGCCGGTCGCGGCGTCCTGGGAGCGCATCGTGTACTCGAGGATCTGCCTGGCCAGCTCCGGCCGGAGATAGACGAGAGGCATGGAAAACAGCGCGAAGTCCCGGTGGGCTCCGTTCAGGCCTTGAATGTAGGCGTAGGCAGAGCCCTGATTGACGATAGCCCCCGAGAAGTAGTCCTCTCGGAAGGATCCGGCCGGAAGGTAGTACCCGTGCCACAGGGTCTCCCTCCGGAGCCATTCGGGCCCGGGCGTCACGAAGTCGATCCGGCTCGAGATCCAGGCGTCCATCGTGTCCTGGAAGTTCCGTTCCGGATCCTGGCGGAGGGCCTGTATCCAGGGGAGGACAGACTCCAGGGGGCCGCTGCCGAAGGCGTAGGAGACGCGCGCCCTTTGTCCCGGGCCGAGCCGGAGGCGTCTCCCCATGGCGAGGCAGGCCTGGCCGATGTCGGATTCTTGCCGAGGCAAAAGACGGCAGGCGGATCCGCCGGTCAGAGCGTCGGGCCGTTCGAGTCCGCCGCTTCCGAAAAAGGAGCGCTGGTCCGGACAGAAGAAATCGGGCCAGCCGGTCAAAGAGGCCAAAAAGCAGGGTTCGGGGTAGAAATCCTCGATCGAAATCGCCTCCCTCGGAGGCGCCGCGACACCGGGCGCGAGGGAAAGGTCGATCGAGAGAATCCCGTTGTTCTCGTCCCAGGAGGAAGCGGCCAGGAAGTTCCGGTTGAAGGCCCAGCGGAGGCTTTCGAAGATCGCTCCGAGAGGGGCGGTCATGATGGGGGCGATGAGCAGCTCGTAGAGGTTGAAGTCCCAGTACTCCCAGAGGACGATTTCCTGCGGGGCCGCGGTCCGGTTCGCCACCTCGGTCTCGGAAACCAGCCGAGGGGCGTCCCCGAAGGGAGCGTAGGTTCTCTCCAGAAGGGAAATCCCCCGTCTCTCGGTCCGCTTCTCGAAATACCCCATGCCGAAGAGACGCTCGAACCGGTCGAAGGAGTCCGGCCCATACAGGGTGTTCCAGACCTCGCCTCCTGCTTTCACAAAGCGGAAGCCTCCTGAGAAATTCATGCGCCCCGGCTCGTAGCGGTTCAGGCACTTGCCGCCCCGGCCCCAGTGCCAGAGCTGGATATACCCGTCGTTATGGGCCGTGGCCGTCACGGCGTTGTTGCCCAGTTGATGCCAATGGTCCCGGCAAGTCCCCCAGCTCGTGAAGTACGAGGCTCTGCTGTCCAGACGCTGGTCCATGGTGTAGCGGAAGAGCGGCAAGCCCAAGGCGTCGGTCTCCCAGGTGCCGAAGGAGCCTCCGCCCGAGGCGTCCGGGCCGACGGGGAGGAACGCGTCGCAGAAAAGGGCTTCGTAGGCCTGGACGGGGGATGTGCCGTGGGCTGCGTCCGGGACGTCGACTCGGCCGTGTTCCCCGCATCCGGAAAGGGCAGGAAGCGCTGCGGGCAGGAGAAAAAGCAAGGGCAGCCGGGACCTTGCCCGCGGTCTGGGCGGGGTGGGCCGCCTGCCTGTGTCGGGGCGAGCCTGCCTCGTCGTCACTTCTCCGTAATCGTTTCTTCGACCTTCATGCCGAAATGCCTGCCCGCTTCCTGAAGGTGCGCCAGGACTTCGGTTCCTTTCTTGAGGCGGGCGATCGATACGGGCTGTCCGTCAGGCTGGGTCAGCCGGATGGTCTCGGCGTTTTGAAGGATCAGGCTTGCTTCTGCCTCTCCGGCCCGGGCCGTCACGAGAACGAGCGGCCTCCGCTCGATCTTGGCCCTGCCCACAAAGGCCACCTGAGCCTGACCTCGGGCGTTCACGACGAGGACCTCGTCTCCGGCCTTGAGGTCCGCGAGGTACAGCGTGCGGCCGCCCGGAGCCTGAACGTAGGCGTGCACGGCTCCGGCGTTCACCCGAAACGGGCGCGTGGCGCAATACGGTGTCTCGACATTTTCCGCGTGCACGAGAAGCATGCCGGATGAGGCATTGCCCACGAGCATGCCCTCCCCGAGCTTCATCTGCGTGCACGTATCGATGCAGACTCTGTCGCCCATGCCCAGGGGACGGATGTCCTGGATTCTGGCCCGCACGAGGCTGAAGCGCTCCTGGCCTTCCCGGAGAAGGCGGGCGGCCTTTCGGATCTCGGCCGGGTCCTCGGTGCAGAGCAGAACGCCCTCGGTGCCCTTCTCCATGACCTCCAGGGCCAGTTTCGCTTCCTGTGCCGACGAGACGGCCGCGATGATGTTCTTGCGGGCCGAGACCAGGTTTTCCAGAGGGATCACTTTCCAGTCCTCGGTGCGCACGATGAGAGGCCGGTCCGCAGGAAGGGCCAGGGCCCTTTGCTCGTCTTTCTTGCTGCGAATGGAAACCTCGAATACGTCCTGGCCCGGCCGCAAGTCGCCGTCCGGGCCGATCGTCGTCACGATGCCGAGGGCCTTGGCCGAGCCGCTCTTGCCCCTCGGCAGCTTGAGCGCCTCGGCTCCGGCTTCGAGAGAGGCCGTGACGAGGTCCCTGTTCCAGCGTTTCAGTTCGACCCAGAGCCGCTTGGCCATGTCAGCCTCTCCCGGCCTTGAGGAAAGCGAGCGCCTCCTGCGCGGTTTTGCCCTCGTGCACGATCATGCAGGCCGCCCGCACGAATTTTTCCGGCGTCTCGTGCTGAAAGGCGTTGCGGCCCATGCTGAGGCCCGCGCCGCCGGCCCGGACGACCTCTTCCACCATACGCAAGGTCTCCTCTTCCCCCTGTTTGGATCCGCCGGCGATCACGACCGGAATGGGGGCTCCCTCCACAACCTCCCGAAACGTCTCGACACTGCCCGTGTACGGAACCTTCACGATGTCCGCACCCAGCTCGGCTGCAAGGCGGGCCGCCATCTTGACGGCGTTGGGATCCTTCTCGCTCGGAACTTTCTTCCCCCGGGGGTACACCATGGCGAGCAGGGGCATGCCCCAGCAATAGCACTGCTCGGCCACCACGCCGAAGTCCCTCAGCATCTCGGGCTCGTCTTCCGCGCCCAGATTGATATGGATCGATACGGCATCGGCGCCGAGCTGGATGGCCCGCTCCACGCTGCAGACGAGGACCTTGTGGTTGGGATCCGGCCCCAGAGAGGTGCTGCCGGACAGATGAATGATCAGACCGATGTCCTTCCCGTACCGCCGGTGGCCGGCCCGGACCATGCCGCTGTGCTCGACGATGGCGTTCGCGCCTCCCTCGGCGACCTTGTTGATGGTCTCATCGAGGCGGATAAGGCCCGGGATCGGCCCGCTCGTGACTCCATGGTCCATGGGCACGATCACCGTCCTGCCGGTGTTGCGGTTCATGATCCGTTCCATGCGGATGAGTTTTCCGGGGTTCATGGCGCACTTCCTTACTTTGTCCATTGCCTGACAGGGAAAACGCAGGCAGAGGCAAGGCCGAACCCCTGCCGCAAGCGCAATAATAGACCACAATCAGCGCTCTTTTACAAGGCTCGACAGGCTCAGGCGGGTCAGGACAGGGGGATCGTTTCTCCCCGGCCCAGCTTTTCCGGCGCCTTTTCATACTCCTTCCAGGCCCGCTCCACGATCTTCTGGAGTTCCTCGGCCCGGCTTTCCGGAGCCGGGTGGGTGGACAGGAAGGCGGGAGGCCGGGGCCCTCCCTGCTTCGCGAAGCGCTGCCAGAGAAGCACGGCCTCGCGCGGATCGTAGCCCGCCTTGGCCATGTAGAGCGTGCCGATCTCGTCCGCCTCGGACTCGTGCAGGCGGGAATAGGGCAGGAGCACGCCCACGCTGGCTCCCAGTCCCATGGCTGCAAGAATGAGACCCCGGTGCTGATTGTTCTGCATGGAGAGATCCGCCACCGTGAGTCCCAGATTGACCAGCAGGGCCTGACTCATTCTTTCTCCGGCGTGGCGCGCCACGGCGTGGGCCACTTCGTGCCCCAGGACAGCCGCCAGACCGGCTTCGGTCTGCGCCACGGGCAGGATGCCGGTATAGACGGCCACCTTTCCTCCCGGAAGGCAGAAAGCGTTCATTTCGTCCGAGACAATGACCTTGAACTCCCAGGGAAGCCGCGGCATGTCCGAGACTCGTGCGATCCTCTCCCCGACTCTTTTCACCAGGCGGTTCCAGTCCGGGTTGTCCGAGACCTTGGACTGGGAAAGAATTTCCCGGTACGCCTGGAGGCCCAGGGCCATCTCCTGATCCAGGGAAATCAGGATCAGGGCCTTTCTCTGGGTCATGGGCGTGGTGACGCAGCCTGCCGCAAGGCAAACAAGGGCCAGAGCGAACGTGCCTGCAAGAAAGAATCTGTTTCTTTGTTGCATGGAGAGAGGTCCTCGCGAACGAATGGGACGGTGTTCCCGAGAGCGGGATCCGGTCCTCGGAATCGGAAAGAGCCTTCCCCTTTTATTCAACCTCTGCCGCGGTCATCTGTCAAAGGGGCCGGCCCGGCCGCGACGGAGAAATCGGGGCCGGAACAGAACAATCAGGGAGGGCACCACCGTGACTGCGGCCAGAGAAGAGGTGACCATGCTTGTGGCCACAAACCCTCCGAGCTGCCGGTGATAGACCAGAGGGGAAACGGCCAGGATCAGACAGCCGGCCGCGATGGCCGAGGCCACGAAAAAGATCGCCTTGCCGGACGTGAGCATGGTCTCCATCGTGGCCGCCCGCACGTCACCGAGACGCCGGTACTCCTCCCGGAAGCGAAAGATGAAATAGATCGAGTAGTCGGCGCCGATACTGACCGTAAGGGACGTGATCGAGGCCGTGGCCAGGTTGAGCCACGTTCCGGTGGCGCCCATGACGCCCAGGTTCACAAGGGCGGCCATCGTCGAAGGAAGCAGCACCAGAATCCCGCCAACGACGGAACGGAGAACGACCGAGGAGATGAGAAAAATGATCGTGGCGATGACGGCCGCGTTGCGGATCTTCTCGCGCAGGACCACGTCATTGACGGTCTTGCTCACCGCGAGGGCCCCTCCGGCCACGCCGACCCGCACGCCCGCCGGGAAATGCTCCTCGGCATAGCGGGACGCCTTTTCGAAGATCTCCTCGCAGAATTTCGCCCGGTCACTCACCGCAAAGGCGCGGATCACCGCCCGGCGGTGCTCGCTGTCCACGAGCGCCTCGAAATCGTCCGGGTCCCCCGAGTAGAGCAGGAAGTACTGTGCAACAAGCTCGCGGGATTCGGGGACCGTGCGGAAGCTTTCGTCCCCGTCATGGAACGCGACGTTCATCTGCTTGACCGTATCCACGATGGAACTCGTCCGGCCCACGCCCGGGATGGCCTCCAGAAAACGCTGCATGCCTTCCATGGCCCTGAGCAGGGCGGGCTCGTAGAGGGCGTCCGGTTCCTGTCCCTCTACGAGAATGTTCAGGGTGATCGTCCCTCCGAACAGGGTGTTGAGGGCCTCGTGGTCCTGCAGGCTTCGCGAGCTTTTCGGGAGGGCTTCGCGGAAGGAGTTCTCCACTTCGATCCGGAGGGCGTTGAAGAGGCTTGCCCCGAGGAGCGCGGCCGCCACGGCGAGAACGGCCCATGGCCTGCTTCGGACGACCCGGGCCAGTCGCTCGAGAGACCGTTCCAGGAGCCCGCCGTGTTTCTCGGCAGCGACTTCCTGGATCTTGGGAGCCGGAAGCAGGGTCCGGCAAGCCGGAATGAAACTCATCTCGATCACGAGAGCGCTCAGGATGCCCGAGGCGGACAGAAACCCGAAGACCTGAATGCTGCGGATCGGGAAGAGCGTCAGGGTGAGAAGTCCGGCCGCGGCGATACACCCGGCGGTGATCATGACCGTGCCGACCCGCACCGTGCTTTCCACGACCGCGGCCCTGTTGTCGCCGAGCCTGCGGAACTCCTCGTAGTACCGCTTGAGAATCTGGACCGCGTGGCCGGCGGCCACGGCCAGGATGAGAAAGGGGCTCAGGGCGTTCCATCCGTCCAGAGGCGCGCCGAGGTGGCCGAAAAGGCCCATCCCCCAGGCCACGCTCAGCAGGGCCGTCACAAGGGGGAGGAGCATGGCTTGAAAGGTCCGGAAGGCCTCGTAGTGAACCAGGCCGATCACGAGAACCGCCAGCGGGAAAAGCTGAAGCATGTAGACCGTGTACCCGTCCATGGCTGCCACGAAGATCGGGAGTCCTGCCACATGGATCCGCACACGGTCATCCCGGAAGGGCTCCAGGGCCTCGTAAATCCTGCGGCTGAGCACGGTGTTGCGAAGGTCGGGGCTGGAGTCCCTTTCGTCGATGTCGGCAGCAATGGCCGCAGCCCTGCCGTCCGGCGCGATGAGGTGTCCGACGAGAAGCTTCTGGGCCAGCAAATGGTCTCGCAGCCGGGCCGCCTCCTCGTCGGTCTGAGGCATGTTCTCGATTACGGGCCTGACCACGATCTCGTCCGGCCCGCCCGCTTCGATGGTCTTCACCCTGGGCGCCGTGATGCTGAGCACCTTGTGCGGATCGGTGCCGGGGATGGCGCGTACGGCCTCGGTCATGTCCCGGAGTCTCCGCAAGAACCAGGGCTGGAAGATGTCCCCCTCGGAAGGCGCAACCCCGATCAGGGTGTACTTGCCGCCTCCGAAAATGCTCAGGATCTCGTCGTCGAGCCGGATGATGGGATCGGAGGCCGGCAGCTCGGCCTTGCGCTCGTTTTCGATGTGGATGCCGGGAATGCTTGCTGCCAGGAGGACCGTAACGGCGGCATGGAGGGCGATCACCCTTCTCGGATGCAAGGTAACCCACTCAATGGTGGCTCTCAGAATTCGTTCGAACACGGCGCGGGGAGAGGGAGGCTTGAGTTGTTGGCAAGCACGGAAAGACCACGCACGTTCATGAGGCTTTCACCTGCCCGGACGAGGATCCGGTCGAAGGCCCTCGCGGTCGCCGGAAGGAATCTGTCGGCTGGATCTCCAGCGGCAGCGCGCGCAAGGTCTCCTGTGCGGCCTCGCGCGCGTGAAGGGCCGCCCCTCATCATTCGAAACCTACCATGCTCTTATGGGAGGATCAAGCCCTGAGCAAGAGCCCTGAGCAAGAGCACTGAGCAAGCAGCCCTGGGCAAGGCCCTGAGCATGGCCTTGACATCTGCCGCCGGTCCCTCCTAACGTGGGACTGCGCAAGCTGGGGGTCTGCTCTCCGTGTCGGCCTCTTTCGCACAGAGGCTGTGCGCATGTACCCTTTTCGCACAGGAGGACCATACATGTTCCGGACGCGAGTGACCGAGATGCTGGGGATCGAGCATCCCATCGTAGGCGGATGCATGATGCATCTGTCCACGCCGGAGTTCGTGGCGGCCGTTTCGGAGGCCGGATGCCTGGGCCTCTTGGCTTCGGCCATGTGGAAGACCCGGGAGGAATTCCGGGACGCGGTGCAGAAGGTCAAGAGCCTCACAAAAAAGCCCTTCGGGGTGAACCTCAACCTGTTTCCGGCCATGCGCCCCATTGACAACGCGGACTATCTGGAGGTGCTCCTGGACGAAGGCGTGCGGATCATCGAGACTTCCGGGCACAAGGCGCCCGAGGATCTGGCGGGCAGGTTCCGGGAGGCGGGTGTGACCTGGATCCACAAGTGCGTTGGCGTTCGGTACGCGAAGAAGGCGGTTTCTCTGGGCGCGAAGATCATCACGGTCGTGGGCTACGAGAACGGCGGCGCCACCGGCGTTCTGGATATCGGCACGTTCGTGTTGATTCCCGCCGTGGTGCAGGCCTTGGACGTGCCTGTGATCGGAGGCGGCGGCGTGGTCAACGGCCGCGGGCTTGTTGCGGCTCTGGCGCTGGGCGCCCAGGGGGTGATCATGGGCACGCGGCTCCTCCTGAGCGAGGAATGCCCGATTCACCCACGCCTCAAGGAGGCCCTGGCGAACGCATCCGAGACGGACACCGTGCTCATCATGCGCAGCCTCGGCAACACGCACCGAGTCTGGAAAAACCAAGCCTCGGAAAAGGTTCTCAAGCTGGAATCGGATCAGGCTTCCCTGAACGAAATCATCGACGTGGCCGCAGGGACCAAGGCCAGAAGGATGTTCGAACTCGGGGAGCTCGACGAGGGCGTGCTTTCCTGCGGCCAGGGCGTGGGCCTCGTGCGCGAGGTGAAGCCGGTGAAGGAGATTGTTCGGGACATCCTGGAAGAAGCGCGGGCCGTGGCCGCCCGCCTGGCGGCCTGACCTTTGGGGCGCACCTGGATCCTCAGCTTCTTCCCTCGGTTTCTTCCCTTGACAGGCGGGACGGACTGTGGTACCGAATAGTACCTCTAATAGAGGGTACTCTATTCAGAGGGCCCTGTTCCCGTCGGCTGCCGGCCGGGGCCCTCAAGGGTCCGCGGGGGGAGCCGGCGCCCGGGGTTTCGCCGGGCGAGCGTGAGGCCAATGCGATGAGCCTTCGAGAAGCCATCCTGGGGCTTTTGTGCGACGGGCCCATGACCGGATACGAAATCAAGCAGTTCTTTCGGAACGTGATCCGGAACTTCTGGAGCGTGAGCGACGGCCAGCTCTATCCCACCCTGAAGAAGATGCACGCCGACAACCTGATCACGCTGCGGGTAGTCCGGCAGGACACGACGGCCAACAAGCACGTCTACACGATCAGCGAAAAAGGCCGCAGGCACTTCGACCGGTGGATCCGGGAGCCGGTCACGAAATTCGAGGAGCTCAAGGAGCCCTTTGTCCTCAAGGTGTTTTTCTTCCACAAGCTTTCCCGAGAGGAGATTCTGCGGCAGCTGCGCTCGCAGCTCGAACTCCACGAGAGGATCCTCGAGGAGTTCCGCAGCATCCGGGACCAGTACGAGAGGCGGATCACCTCCTTTCAGCGGCTCATCGGCGATATGGGGGTCCTCTATGTGGAGATGCGGATGATCTGGCTCAACCGGCTCATCGAATTGGTCCGCAAGGGCCTCGTCGAGAAGGAGGGGGCTCTGTACTCGGAGGAAATGGTAGAGATCGGGAAGAAGTTCCTGGAGGAGATGTTTTCCGAGAAACCCAGCCGCGAGTTCCGCGCATGGCTCGCCCAGGCCCGGTCGACTCTCGCGGCGAAGGGAGAGCGCGTGCGCCCTTCCCGCGGGCATCGGAGCCGGGCGGTGGCGGCCAGAGCGCAGGTCTGAGTCCAGCAAGCGGTCTGGTTGCGCGGAAGGAACAAGGGAACTGAGAAGGCAGGCGTCAGGGAAACCGTTAGCCTGCCAGGGAGCGAGGCGTCATGGAACTCGTCGTCGATTCTCTGAAATGCACGGGGTGCAGGATCTGCGAGTACGCTTGCAACTATCATCACGATATGGACTGCTCTGCCATCGGCGCCAGCCTGATGCTGCACCGGGCGGAGAAGAAGAATTACTTCGGCATGATGGTCAAGCGGGAGCGGAACCTCTTGCTGGCCAGGCCCGAGGGGCCTGAGGTCGTTGCGCCCGGCGCGCAGGTCGAAGGGGCCGGCGCCAGCAGCAAGCCGATCCTGATGCGCGCTCCCTGCGATCTGTGCGAGGGCGAAGAAGAGCCGTTCTGCGTCAAGGCCTGCCCGACGGGCTGCCTGTCCATGAAGGCATAACAGAGGCAAAGGCCGGAACCGAGAAGGAGAGCCACCGATGGAACGTGCCAGCGTATACATGGGAAGAATTCTTGTCGTGGATCTCCAGGAGGGGCGTTGCGAGCAAGAGGAGCTTACCGAGGAACACATCGAAGAGCACGTCGGCGGCGTGGCGCTCAACGTGGCCCTGTACGAGCGGTTTCAAGACCGGGATCCCGTGATCGTGGGCACGGGTCTGCTTACGGGAACGTTCGCGCCGGCGAGCTGCGCCGGAGTGGTCACGGCCAGAAGCCCGGCCACGGGTGGAATCTGCCACGTGCCGCTTCTCTGGCAGACCGCGGTCGAACTGAAATACAGTGGATTCGACTTTGTTGTCTTCCTGGGGGAGTCGCCCAGGCCCGTTCGGCTCTGGCTTCACGACGAGCTGGCCGAGCTGGCCGACGCGGGCAGCGTGTGGGGGAAAGACGTCTGGGAAACCACGGACAAGCTCAGGTTTGAGCACGGCGACGACTACGTCCAGGTGCTGGGGATCGGCCCGGCCGGCGAGCGGCAAAGCCTGCTGGGCCAGCTTTCGGAGAATTACTGGGGAAGCCGTGACCTGTACGGTCTCGGCGCTCTCTGGGGAAAAAAGAAGCTCAAGGCTCTGGCCGCGCGCGGTCTGGGCAGTCTCGAGGTCCAGGAGGGGTTCTTCGACGCCTGCGTTTCGCTCAAGGGCGAGATCGCGTCGGGCCGGATCCGGGGCGTGCAGGGCCTGGCTCCGATCTTGCGTCACCTGGGAGCGGATGCTGCAGGGCTCAAATCCCTGGAAGGTCGGCTGCATCGGAACGCAGCTTCCTTCAACTGCCCTTATCCCTACAACACCTTCTTGATGATCGAAGAAGAGGCCTCCCTTTTGAAGGAGAGCGCCAAACCGGAGCCCGGGCTGCTCCTGACCGATCCGGCGGGCGTGGCATCCCTGCTGTTCCTCGCGGACGGGATGCCGAAGGTCCTTCGCAGAATCAACCGGTTGGGTCTCGAGCCTTCGGCCTGCGGCGTTTTGCTCTCTGCCCGGGGAGCCGGCGATGCCGCCCGGGCTGAAGGGATGCTGGGGGATTTTGTCCGGGAGGGATTCTCCCTGGAAGGAGAGGGCGTGCGTCACGTGCGCGGCGTGGCTCCCTGGCCTCTTCTCGACAGCCCGGAAGGCCGGCTTGTCCAGGCGGCCTCGGTTTTCAGCCATGCCCTGCCGCCTCAGCCCGCTCTGGGATCTTTTGAGGATTTCTCCGTCCCTGCGAACCCGCAGGAGCGGGCCCGCTGGTGGCTTGAGCGGCAGGCGGTCTGTCTCCTTTTGGGATTGTGCCCCTTGTCGGCGCTCCTTTCTCCTGAATTGAGCCTCGAAAGAATGTCGGATCTGGCCGCCAAGGCCTGCCAGTGGGAGGATCTGACGCCCGAGAGGCTTCGAAACAAGGCATGGGAAACGATTGGGAAGAGCGTCTCCCTGGGCAGGGCGTCCGGAAAGCTGCCGCCGTCCTGGGAAGGCCCTGAATTCGAAGCGTCCCTCGAGGGTGCTCTGCAGGCGCCCTGAGGCCGTTGGGCCGTCGGCGGTCCGGTACGGGCGAGACTCTGCCAGAACCGGCCCAAGGGCACACAGACGGAATCATGCACGAACAAGCCCGCCGATTGCGCTTCGGGGTTTATGTCGGAGAAGGGGCTTCCCACTCCTGGACCTGGTTCGTCGACCTCCTCGAGCGGTATGCCTACCGCCGCGTTCGCTTTCTGAGAACGGACGATTTTGCCGGCCTGCTGCCCTCCCTGGATGTTCTGGTTCTCTCGGGCGGCGACACCTTCGCCGTGGCGCAGGGGCTCGGCCCGTCCGGCGCAGAGGCCCTTTGCTCCTTCCTGGAGCGCGGCGGGCTTTACATAGGTTCCTGCGCCGGCGCGTACCTTCCGTTGCATTCCTCGAAGGAGCCTCTCCGGACCTTCAATTTCGTGCGCGCCAAGATCAACAACCTCACCCGGGATCTCCCGCCGGTCAGGGATTTGCCCCTCAAGTTCTGTACGCCCTACGGATGTTCTTACGTGATCCATCCGGTCCGGGAGGAGGTTCGAGTCCGGATGGCCCAGGGATTTCCAGAATGGGGCGGGCGGGAGATGAAGGTCCCCTTGTACGGCGGGCCGCCCCTGACGCCGTCCGAGGAGATCTGGCCAGCGGCCTTTTACGCCGCATTTACGGAAAGGACCCGGTTCCTCGCGGATCCCGAGCTCGCCGAGCGGGTGTATCTGGGAAAGGTGGCTGCCTGCGAAAAGACGCACGGGGCGGGCAGAATGATTCTTCTCGGTCCCCATTTCGAACATCCCGGCTTTCCGGAGGGAAACGCGGTCGTCGACGCATGGATCCGATGGCACCTTGCCCGTTCTCGCGCGGACACGGCCGGCCGGGCTGCCGACAGGGAGGATCCCGCGCCTCCTGTCTTCAGCCGGAGGGTTCTCGAAGGCCTCAGACTCGAGGTGAGCAACATGCGGATCCGGTCTTCGGCCCTGGCCCGGCAGAGCGTGTACTGGAAGATCGGGGCCAAGGTCTATGAAGCCGAAAAGATCGACCATTTTGTGCAGGCTGTCTGGTCGAGGCTTGTACGGATGAAATTTTATGGAGAGGAGCGAGGGGACTCGGCCGCCGGCTCGTTGTTGCTGGGCGCTGCAGCGGATTGTCACGCTGCCTTGAGGGAGCTTGCCTTTCGGCTGCGGGAGGGGCTGGACACACAGGACCTTGCCGAGGCTTTGTTCCGGCAGCTGAAAGACTTTGCGGCGGATTTTCTGGAAGCGTATTTCCAGCGGACGGAACATCCGTGCCCTGGGCTCGAAACCCGACACGCGCGGCCCGTTGCGCGGGAAGGCTTGAATCGATGGTCTTGAGGAGGACGCCCGAGGCGAACGCGGACGGGAAGCCGGCCGGGGGCGCCGGTTCTCGAAAGCCGGTCCGCTGGGTCATGTTTGTCGACCTGGACCGATGCATCGGGTGCCAGAGCTGCGCCGTGGCGTGCAAGCGGGAGAACGGGGTTCCCCTGGGGGTGTTTCGCACCTGGGTCAAGGTGGTGGAGACAGGGCGGTTTCCGAACGTGAAGCGCGGCTACCTGCCCGTCAACTGCAATCAGTGCGAAAAGCCGGTGTGCGTGGAGGTATGTCCCGTCAAGGCCACCTACCAGCGGGAGGACGGGATCGTGCTGGTGGATCCGCACCGGTGCATCGGCTGCCAGTACTGCAAGGCGGCCTGTCCCTACGAGGTGCGGCACCTGGATCCGCTAAGGAAGATCATCTCGAAGTGTTATCTGTGCCACCACAGGCTGGATGCCGGGCTGTTGCCGGCCTGCGTGGAGGGGTGCCCGACCGGCGCGCGGCGCGTCGGAAACGTGCTGGATCCGTCGGATCCGGTTTCCGAGTGCCTGGGCCGGCAGGCGGTCCAGGTCCTCTTGCCCGAGCACGGCACAGAGCCGCAGGTCTATTACGCGGGTCTGGACGAGGCATGGGTCCGGGCAAGGGGGAGGAGGGCACGGTGACGGCCGCGCTCATCTGGGATGTGCCTCATCGGGAATCCTTCGGCGTTCTGATCGCCCTGTACATCTTTTTCACGGGCCTGAGCGCAGGGTCCTTCTTCGTCTCCACCCTTTCCTACGGGTTCGGCCTGCGGGCCTACCGGACGCTGTCCCGCGCTGCGATCGTCACGGCCACCCTCATGCTGGTCGTGGCGCCCCTGTTTCTGCTTGTCCACGTGGGCAGGCCGCTCCGGGCCTGGCATCTGTTCGCCTTCCTCAATCCGGGCTCGCCGATCACCTGGGGCTCTTTCTTGCTCACCACCTATCCGCTCTTCTGCGTGGTGTACGGAGCCTGCGTGTTTCTCTCCAGGGACCGGGCGGCCAGGGCCTGGGGGCTTGCCGGGATCCCTTTTGCGGTGGCTGTGCACGGGTACACGGGGTTCATCCTTTCTTTTTGCGCAAGCCGTCCGTTGTGGCACACGTCGATGGTTCCGCTCCTGTTCCTGGTGTCGGCCGTGGTATCGGGCACAGCGCTCATGATCCTGGTGTTTGCGGCCGTGCGGGCTCTCGAGGGGAGGGGGATGGAAGGCGCCTCGGAGGCCGGCGGGCTGATCCTGTCTCTGGGCCGCTTGCTGGGCTGGATCCTGCTCGTGGATCTGGTGCTCACGGCGGCCGAGTTGCTCGTGGGGTCGGTGTCGGGCCTGGAGAACCGCTGGGCGGTGGGCCAGTTGCTCCGGGGTGAGCTGGCGCTGCGGTTTGTGGGGTTTGAACTGGTGCTGGGCAAGCTTTTGCCCCTCGCGCTTCTTCTCTCGGGACGGCTCCGCCGGGTGTGGACCGTCCTGGCCGCGAGCGCGCTCATCCTTGTGGGGATTCTTTTCATGCGGCTGGATCTGGTGGCCGTGGGGGAGCTTCGACCCCTTCTATGAAGAAAGGACTTGGTTCGGGATGCCCTCGGACGTCTGTCTGACTCGCAGGGGATTTCTCAAGGCTGGGGCCGCCGGCGTGTCGGCTCTGGTTCTGGCTCCCTTGGGGCTGGAGCCGCTTGCGGAATCCCTCGGGCCCGCCGCGCACGTAAGCCTCTACACGGGCAGGGTGCGGAAAGGAATCCCGACGGTCTGCGGGTTGTGCCCTGCCGGTTGCGGCCTTGCCGCTTTCGAGGAGGAAGGCAGGCTCGTAAACCTGAGCGGGAACCCGGGGCATCCTTACAACCGCGGCGCCCTGTGCAGCATCGGAGCGGCTGCGCTGAACCTGGCTTTGATGGAAAACCGGATTCGCAAGCCCCTGAGGAGAAAAGGAGCCAGAGGCGAAGGACGTTGGGAAGAGATCAGCCTTGAGGAGGCCCTTGAGGAACTCGGAAGCCGGCTGCGGGCCTTGCGCTCTGCCGGAGATGGACGAAAACTGGCCCTTTTGGCGCCTTCTTGGGCACGCACTCTGCTTGCCGAGCGGTTTGTCGAGGTCTTCGAAGACGGCGTCCTTGTCGATTCGGACGGCTGGGACCGTCCGGTCGACGTGCGCATCGGCCGGCTTCTGGGATCGGGCGGCGCAATGCCCGCCGCGGATCTCGCCGCGGCGACGCTTGTCCTGAATTTCGGCGCCGATCCGCTCGGCAGTCCCGGACGGCTGGTTGGAGAGGGCCGCATGTGGGCCGAGGCCGGCGCGCGGGGCTGCCGGCGCGTGACGCTGGACCCGAGGCTTTCGGCAACGGCCGCTCGGAGCGACCGATGGGTGCCCTTGCGGCCGGGCACGGACGGATTCGTGGCGCTGGCCGTGGCCAGGGAACTGCTGGCTATGGGAGGTGCGGATCGGCAGTTCTTCGAGGAGCGAACCGACCTGAACCTCGAGAAGCTGGCGTGGCTGCTGGCCCCCTGGACCTGTGAAAAAGTGGAGCCGTGCACCGGGGTGCCAGCTCGCGAGGTGCGAGCGATGGCCGAGCAGTTCGCTGCCGCGGAGCGTCCGGTCGCCATCTTCGGGCGGGGAATCACGGGACGGGCCCATGGTGTGGAGTCCGCCCTTTCGGTTCTCCTGCTGAATTTCCTTGCAGGAAATCTCGATCGGGACGGCGGAATCTGGGTGCCGGAGCGGATTTCGTGGCAGCTGCCCGGACCCGAGGCCCGGCCCGGGGGCGCCGCAGGCTCTATCCTCGAGTGTGCGCTGGCGCCGGCCATCGAGAAGAACGGCCTGCGGGTCGGCTGCCTGCTCAGCGCTTCCTGCGATCCGGCAAGCCAGGACCCAGAGCCGAGGCGGACCGCAGCAGTGCTTGCAAGTCTGGAAGCCGTGCCTTTTCACGCGGCCTTGGCTGCCACATGGTCAGAGACCGCCCGGCTCGCGGACCTGGTCCTTCCGGCATCGACCTTTCTAGAAACCTGGGGGCTTGTGGCCCGTTGCGATATCGATCGGGATGTCGCTTCGGTGAGTTTGAGGCAGCCTGTGTCAGCACCTCCGGAAGGCGTCCTGTCCTTGGATGACCTTTTGCTCCATCTCTGCCGTGGCGGGGGGCAGGTGCTTGCAGAGGCTTTTCCTTTGCGGGATGCGGGCGCCTACTACCGGGCGGTCTTTGAGAACACCTTTCGCGAGGCCGCCGAGGGCGAATGGGACCGGTTTCAGGAGCGAGGGGTCACCCTGGTTCCGGCGCGGCGGGCCGGCAACAAGGACCGGTACCGGATCGCCGAGGAATTGGAGCGAGCGGTCCAGAGGCTCTCCGAGCGCTTTGTCCAGGCCCACGCCCGGTCCGATAAGCCTTCGAAGACTCTGATTCTCTTCTCTTTGCCGACACGAGAAGAGGGACGGTTCCCTTCCAAGTGGCTTGCCGAGATCGACCATGAGGACCCGGTCTGGATGCATCCTGAGGAGGCCAAGCGGCAGGGTCTTGAGGAAGGAAGCCGAGTGAGGGTGAGGGGGCCTGCGGGAGAAATCGTCACGCGGCTGCGGCTTACGGAAGGGATCCATCCCGAGGCTGTGGCCATGTGTGCTCTGACGGTTACGGCCTGCGGCGACAAGGAATGCATCGGCCGGTCCGATCCGGATCGCAAGCAGGTGTGGTGGACACAGCAGAGACCTGCCGATTCGGGCCGTTCCCTGGTTCCCTGGCCCGCGGATCCGGACCGGGAATCGCCCGGATGGATGGAAACTCCGGTCACGATCGAGCGGGCGTAGACGGTTGAAAGGGTGCATGTCTGCATGAAGGATCAAGGGCACGGTTCCGCGCCGAAAGCGTCCGGCCAGGGTCTGAGCAGGCGGGGCCGGTATGCTCTCTTCTGGGTATTTCTGGCTGCTGTCCTTCTCGGCGGCAACGGTCTTTACGCCCTTGCGGCCTTTACCCGGGGAAACCGGGCCCAGTGTCTGAGCTGCCACCGGCTTGCCGGGGCCTCCGTCATGTGGGAGGTATCGGACCGGCACAGCCCGGGTCTCGCCTGTTTCCAGTGTCATGGCGCCCTTCCGGGCCAGAAGGCGCGGACCGGTTCCTTTTCGGCCAAGCCGGAAGTGGTGAATCCGAATTGCATGGGTTGCCACCCGCGCATCCTGGAAGGCAAGGCCCTGGGCAAGGAAGCAGAGGTTCGTCTCGTGCAGTCCGAAGGCGCCGGGGTCTACCGGTGGAAGCTCGAAGATCTCATGTACCGCTGGCACCTGGAAAAGAGGGTTTGCCTTTGCACGGAATGCCACCGGAACGTGGCGCACGAAAAGGCGCCCGGGGCTCTAAAGCCCCACAGGCCCAAGCTCGCCTACTGTGGGGAGTGCCACTACCACGCGGCAAAGGACGACTATGTGAAAGCTCACCCCCTGCCTGCGATCGAGGTGCGTGAGATTTCTCAGGCGCCCCGCTGAGGGTGGCGCGGGGAGGCGGAGACCATGGGAAGGATCCGTGTCCGGATGGCTGCGCTGGCTGCTGGGGCCGTGGTGGCTCTGGGGTGGGTGCTGGGTTCGCCCCAGGAGGCGCCCGCCATGACGGCGAAGGCGGCTGAGGGGCAGGCGCTGCCAGAAGGTGGGCTCGCAGCCGGCGAGGCTGCATCGACGGGCCCGGCAGGGGCCTTCGCCGATTTTTCTCCCCGTCCCTTTCATGGGCGCAAGGGTGAGGATCTGATGCGCAACACCGGCAAGGAGTGCCGGGACTGTCACACGGGCCGCCTGTACCCGCAGGGGGACTTTTTCGGATGGGAAGCATCCAAGAAATGGCGGCTCCACTGGGCGCTGTTTTCGCTTTCGGCTTTCGTGGGCTTGAGCGGAGTCTTCGCATCCTTGTCGATCTGGAGCCTGGGCCGCAGCCCGTCGGTCCACCACCCGTTCAGGTGGTCGGCGGCGGGCCGCGCTCTCGTTTTGGAAGTCCTGCTCGGCCTCCGGATCTGGCGGCAAAGCCGCCTGCGGTGGGCCGTGTTTTTCCTGATCTCGATGGGGTTTACGGCCCTTGGTGTCGTCTTTGCCGTGATCGTGGCGACGAGGTACATCGGGCAGAGCGAGTTCTTTCTTTCCGGCGCCGGAGGGCTTGCGCTGGATTTTCTGGCCGACCTGCTGGGCCTGGCCGTTCTGGCCGGCTGTCTGTTGGCTCTCCTGAGAAGAGGGCTCGGCAGAAAAGCCCACCTTCGGACAGAGGCCGAGGACATCTGGATCCTGCTGCTGCTCACGGCGGTTGTGCTGAGCGGTTTTTTCCTGGAGGCGGCGCGGCTGGCCGTGGCTGCGCCTGTCGGGAGGCTGGCCGCTTCTTTTGTGGGGTTTGCGGCGGCACAGGTGCTCAAGAGCTGGGATCTCCCCTGGGTCGTGATTCGGTTCTATGTGTGGATCGCCCATGCTGCGCTGGTGTTCGTGTTCTTTGCCTATGTGCCGTTCAGCAAGCTCTTTCACGTGATGGCCTGCCCGGTCACGATCCTGGCGACGGCCTCGGAGGCGAGCTACCGCAAGCGCCAGTGACGGAGGTTTCGGGCGTGAGGTTTCAGATTTCAGGTGCCAGCGCCAGTGCCCCGGCAAGGAGATTCGTTTGAGCGCCCCTGACAAGCCCCAAGAAGGACCGAAGGCCGACTCCGCTGCCCAGGCCCAGGAGGACCAGGCGCAGGAATGCGGCATGACCCGTGCCGGTGCCGCAGGAGAACCGGGCCGTGCGGGGCAGGACGAAAGGCAGGAGCGACCGGGTCCGCCCCCTTCGGACGCTGAACCTCCGGGCCCGCCCAGGATCCGGGTGGAAAACCTGAGCCCCCGTCAGCTTCTCGAACTGGATGCCTGCACCCGCTGCAGCGAGTGCGTCCAGTGGTGCCCGGTGTACGCCCAGGACCCCAAGGAAGACTTGACGCCCAGGGCAAAGGCCAGGACGTTCCGGAAGATCCTGGCGGCCCAGGAGGGAATTTTGTCCGTTCTGGCCCCTCCCTCGTCCTGGCTGGGCCGCAGGCTGCGCCGGGCCGAGCGGCAGCAGGAGCGTCTTCAGCGGTTTGTACAAGGCCTTTACGAGTGCAGCACCTGCGGCCAGTGCCATTTCGTGTGCCCGTCCCAGATCGACACCGTGGAATTGTGGGAAGGGATTCGCAAGTCGATCGTCGCAGCGGGCTGCGGCCCGCTGGAAAACCACAAGGCCCTTACGTCCAGCGTGAAATCCTACGACAACCCCTGGCAGCAGCCCCGGAGCACCCGGGACAAATGGGCAAAACGGGCCCACAAGCAGAAACAGATCGCGGCTGTTCCCAAGAGCCTGGGCAAAGAACGGGCCGAAGTCCTCTATTTCGTGGGCTGCACGGCTTCCTTCGACGTGAACATCAAGGATGTGGCGGTCAACACGGTCCGGATGCTCCAGGCGTGTGAGGTGGACTTCGGCATTCTGGGGGTGCAGGAGAAGTGTTGCGGCAGCGTGCTGCTGCGGGTCGGCGACCCGGAGTACGAACGTCTCGCACGGCAGAACATCGAGGCTTTCAACAGCCTCGGGATCCGCACGCTGGTGACCAGTTGCGCGGGCTGCTACAAGACGATCAGCCAGGACTACCCCAAAGTGGGCAGGATGAATTTCGAGATCCTTCACATGGTGCAGTTCATCGACCGGCTCCTTCAGGAGGGCAAGCTTGCGTTTCGCCGGGAAGTGCCGATGAAGGTGACCTACCATGATCCCTGCCACCTCGGCCGGGCGTCCGGCATTTTCGATGCGCCCAGAAGAATCCTCAAGGCCATCCCGGGGATCGAGTTCGTGGAGATCGAGCGGCACCACGAGAATTCTCGCTGCTGCGGCGCCGGCGGGGGGTTGAAGGCCGGGTTCCCGGAGGTCCAGCAGAAAATGTCCCAAGCCCGGGTACGGGACGCCGTGGCTACCGGCGCGACCGATTTCGTGACCGCCTGCCCGTTCTGCTACCAGGGCCTTTTGGTCGGGATCGCGGCCGAGGGAGCGCCCCTGCGCATGAGGGACATCACGGAGATCATCACCCGGGCTCTTGGGGTGGCAGAGGAGGGTGAGGAAGAAAAAAGCTGATCGCGAAAGAAGCGGATGGGTTTTGGGGCCTGGCCCGGGAATCGGCTCAGGATCCTTCCGCCATCGGGCGACCGGACGTGCGCGCTTGCGCCTCCATCGGCTCTGCCCCTGGTTTGCCCGGCCGAATCTCCTCCTGTAAGATAGCGTGCCCGAGGACCCCCTGGAACGAAAGGGGCACGCCATGGAACAGAGGCCGACGGAAGCGACAGGAACAGGGAAAGAGCCTGAACCCTCCCTTGGCAGGAAACTGGACGCCTGGCTCCCGGAAGCGGTGAGACGGGCCCTTTTCATTGGAGCCGGGACGCTCCTGCTCACCGAGGAAGGGATTCGAAAGGCTCTGGGGGAATTCAACCTTCCCCGGGAACTCGTCAGCTACGTCGTCCGGCAGAGTGAGAAAAGCAAGGGGGAGGTTCTGGCCATCCTTCAGAAGGAGATCAGCCGGTTCCTCTCCCGGGTCGACGCAGCCCGGATCCTCCGGGAGGTCTTGGACGGGGTGAGCTTCGAATTCCAGGGCAGGGTGACGATCCGGAGAAAGGATGTGCGCGAAGACGCCCGAGCCGGGGCCCTGCAGCAAGGGCCGGGAAAAGGTGCGAAGGCTCGTGCGCGGGCCTGAACCAAAGGAATCGGCGCCGCCGGACGATCTCCCTGGCGTCTGTTCCGGCGGTTCAGTCTGCACCGGAAAAGACACTGGGGTTTCTGGGTTCGGCTTCCGGCCGGAACCTCCGACTTGTCCCGTCTCCTGAGAAGCATCCATCGGGGTCTTTCTTCTCATGGCAAAGATTACGCGGTTCGTCGTGATGGTGGGCGAGGGGCCCTACGCCTCCCTCAAGCCGTACAGCGCGCTCCGCTACGCCCGGTCTGCCCGGAAACGGGGCCTCGACACCACGGTCATCTTCTACGGCGACGGCCTCTTCTGCGTGAAGCGGGGGGTGGGGAGAGAGAGCAGGACCGTGGGGGATTTCGAGGCCAAGGTCCGGGAACTCATCGAGAACGGAATCCGCGTTCAAGTCTGTGAGGCTCCCATGCGTCTTTATGCGCTTGCTCCCGAGGACTTGATCGAGGGCGTCGAGGTCGCCGAGGACGTGATCGGCCACTGCCTGGACGAGGAGGCCCGCGTGATATGGCTCTGAGAGCCGTGGCGGACTTGAAGAGCGAGCTGCAATCCAGGGGAGTGCGGCTTTCCTTCGGTGCCGGCGGCGTCGAGACAGCGTGCGGCCGCAAGGGAGGGGCGGGACCGGCCGAGGGCGTCACCCTTGTCCTGGAGGGCAGCCCGGCCTCCGTGCCTGCCGCAGCCTCTTACGTGGCCGCCTCCCCCTTCGAGCTGCGGCGGGATGAATCTGCGGGCGGATGGGCGCTGTACCGGCACGGCGAGCGCGTGGGCCTTTCGGTTTCCCTTGTGCCCGAGCCCCGGTTCTACCAGGGCGAGACCGCTGCCGGCATTCCGTACCGCAAGATCGCGCTGCTCCATGGAGCGGACTGCCTGGCTTCGACGGTTTTGCAGTCCTGTATGTTCTGGGCCACGAAGTCGGCTTGCCGGTTCTGCGGGATCGGCCTTTCCCTGCGGGAGGGGCGCACCCTTGCGGCCAAGAGACCCTCGGATCTGGCCGAAGTGGCCCGGGCGGCTGCAAGGGAAGGGGTGCGCCATGTCACGCTCACGGCAGGAACCACCAGGGACAGGCTCGAGGAGTGGCGTCTCTTTCTGGAGACTGCGCGGGTCCTCAGAAGGGATGCCGGCCTGCCCGTGCACGTGCAAATGATGCCGCCCCTCGGCCGCCCGATGATGGAGGCTCTGCGGGACGCCGGCGTGTCCACCATCGGCATCCACGTGGAGTCTCTGGACCCGGCCGCCCTCAGGGCGGCCTCTCCCTGCAAGGCGGCCCTTCCTTTGGCCGTCTATCGTCGGGCCTGGGCCGACGCCGTGGCGGTTTTCGGGCCCAATCAGGTGACCAGCTATGTACTCCTGGGGCTTGGAGAGGATGCCTCAAAGACCCTGGAGGGATGCAGGAGACTGGCGGAAATGGGGGTCTACCCCTACCTGGTTCCCCTCCGTCCGATCCCGGGAACAGTCCTCGGGAAAAGGAACCCTCCTTCTGTGGCTCTCGTCAGGGATCTGTACGAAGAAGCGGCAGGTCTGCTCAGGGCGTGCGGTCTGGGCTGGCGGAAGGTACGGGCTGGCTGCGTGCGATGCCGGGGCTGTTCGGCGCTTCCGGACTACGAAGACGCCCTGGCCGGCGAGGGCAGGGCGGACAGGCGCGGCAGCGTGGTGGCCTGCGAGGTTGTGAGAAGCGGGCCTCTTCTGGATTTGTGCCTGGCGGTGCGGCATGAGGTTTTTGTGCGCGAGCAGAGGATGTTCGGGGAAACCGACCGCGACAGATTGGACGGCGCCTCCCTTCACGTCGCCCTTCGGCGGGGCAGAGAAGTGGTCGGAACCGTTCGCCTCACGCCCGTCGGGGCAAACACCTGGCTGGGAAGCCGCCTGGCGATCCTGCCGGCCTGGCGGGGTGCGCTCGGTCCGCTGCTTGTCCGCAGAGCGGTCGAGGAGGTCGAAAGGAGGGGCGGCAGGCGTTTTCTCGCCTACATCCAGCTCTCCAGGGTCCGGTTCTTCCAGCGCCTGGGATGGCGGCCCGTCGAGACCGTGCCGGACTATTGCGGCAGACCCCACCTGCTCATGGAGGCCCCTCTCGGGGCGGGCCGCCATGGAGGCAGGGAAGATTCGATTCCAGAGGAGGAGAGCCTGTTCCGGGCTTCAGCCGAACACGGGGCGGGTTGTTCTTCTTTCTGACTTTCCGGGAGGTTCGGTTTCCCCTTGGCGAATGGCTTCGAGCAGAGGATCCGCAAGCTCGCCGAGGCGCCGGCGATCCTGAGAAAACGGGCGGCCGCAAAGGTCGTGCGCCAGCTTGCGGCCGTTGCGGACTTCGGCAGGACCGCGTCCGGGCCGGGCGACGACGCCGCTGCGCTCCGCAAGAGCGGTGCCGGAGGTTATCTCCTGCTGGCCGCCGACAGCGTGCTTCCCTCCCTTGTGGGAAGGCAGCCCAGGGAGGCGGGCAGGGCCGCTGTTTTGGTCAACGCGAACGATATCTACGCCATGGGGGGCAGGCCTGTGGCCATGGTGAACGTTCTGGCAGGACTGACAGAGGAGCAGCAGAGGGAGGTGTGCGCCGGCATGCGGCTGGAATGCCTCAGGCTCGGGGTCCCCATGGTGGGCGGGCATGTGAGTCCCGAGGGCAGGGAACCCTTTGTCGCCGTCAGTGTGCTGGGAGAGGCCGCAAGCCTTCTGGAGGATCGTCTGGCCGGCCCAGGCGAGAAGATCCTTCTGGCGGTGGATCTGCGGGGAAGGCGGTGGGGCGAGGGAATTCTCAACTGGGACTCTCACGACGGCAAGGATTCGGAAACCGTGCAGGCGGACCTCGGCCTTCTCTGTTCCCTGGCTGAAGAAGGACTCTGCACCGCGGCCCGGGACGTGAGCAATGCCGGAATCACCGGCACCCTTGCCATGCTTCTGGAGCGGGCCGGACTCGGCGCCGAAGTCGTTCTGGACCGGATCGCAGTGCCGGAGGGACTGGACCTTTTCGAGTGGCTGCAGGTCTATCCGAGCTACGGGTTCCTGCTTTTGTGCCGGCCCGGGCTCGAGGAGGCTGTTCTGGGCCGTTTTGAGAAGCGGGGGATCTGGGCAGCGGAGATCGGCGTCACCGACTCCTCCCGCATCGTGCGGCTCCGCCTGGCCGACGAGGAGGCCCTTTTTCTCGACTTCCAACGGGAGGGGATTCTTTCTGCCCCTGGAGAATCGTAAGGCCAATGGAACCACCGACGAACTTCGATCTGCCGCCCTGGGCGTCCGAAGAACTCGGAGCGGTCAAGAAGCTCCTGGCGCAGGAGCTGCCGGCCGGCCTGGGGCCTTTCCTGGAAAGAACGGCCCACGGACTGCCCGAGAACCATTTTCTTCTGCTCAGGCCCATGCTCGTTCTGGCCGTGGCCAGGCACTACGGGTTTGCGGACGGACGCAAAATCCTTCTGGCCGGGGCCGTGCACATGATTCACCTGGCCTCGGTCCTTCACGACCGGCTGGGCGGCCCGGCTCTTGCTACGCCCGGACGCGCGGCCGAAACTCCGGACGATGCCCACCGCCGGGAGGCGACCGACATCCTCCTCGGGGATTTTCTCTTTGCCAAGGCTTCGCGAATCGTGGTCGAGGACGGAGACGTCGCGATCATCGAAGACATGATCCGGACCTCGGCCCGGAGCGCAGAGGCCAGGGCGCGGGTGCTCGGCCTGAGCGAGGGCGAGGAAGATCTGGATCCCCGTGCCTGTTTCGACGCCTGCTCGGAGAAGATGACCCTGCTGCTGTCCCTCTGTGCCCGGATCGGCGCGGTCTTGGGAAACGCGCCTCCTGCGGAAAAGGAGTGCCTCTCAGAATACGCTCGGTCCCTTGGCAGGGCCTTGAAGATTCTCGAGGACGTGCGGTTCTGGCAGAACGGAGACCTCTGCGGGACCATGCCGGTCTACGAGAGGGCTCTGACGTATCCCATGCTTGTCTGGCTGGAGCGGGAGGGCATGAGCGCCTGGCGGGAAGCTCGCCGGGTCCTCCACAGCTCCGTGCCGGGGCAGGGGTGCGCCTCGGTGCGGGAGCGGCTGGCAACCGGCGGCTGCCTGGAAGCATCGGTTGAGGAGGCGAGGCGCTGGGAGGCCGACGCTGTCGGGAGGCTGGGCGGCATTGCTGCGAGTCCTGAGCGGGATCTCCTCGCACGCTTTGCCAGGGTCGTCCCGGGCGGCGGGTCTGCCTCCGGCGGAGGGAGGAGAAGGCTGTGAAGGCCATGGTTCTGGCCGCGGGCAGGGGCGAGAGGCTCAGGCCTCTGACCGAGAGCCTCCCCAAGCCTTTGATTCCCTTGGGGGGGAAGCCGCTGCTTGACCATACCCTGACGTATCTGCGCAACTGCGGGATCGAAGAGGTCGTCATCAACCTTCACCATCTGGCTTCAGCGATTCGTGATTTCGTGGGCGACGGTTCCCGATGGGGGTTGCGAGTCGTCTATTCCTTCGAGAGATCCCTGTTGGGGACGGGCGGAGGCATCCAGAAGGCCGCTCCGCACCTGATCGGGGATACCTTTGTGGTCATGAACGCAGATATCGTGCTGGAGGTCGACCTGCAAGAGGTTCTGCGGTTCCATCGCGAAAAGCAGGGAGCCGTGACGCTCGTGCTGCGCCAGGACCCGGAGGTGGAGCGGTACGGGGTCATCGAAATCGACGCCGACTGCCGGGTCCGGGAATTCTTGGGCCGGCTCGGCCTGCCGAGGCGGCCCAGAAAGCGCCTCATGTTCACGGGCCTTCACATCCTGGAGCCCGTGGTGTTTTCCTACATGCCTGTCGACAGGCCGGCCTTCAGCATCACGGATGTCTATGTCGAGATGATTCGGGCCGGGGAGACGGTTCTGGGCTATGAGATGCAGGGGTTTTGGACCGATCTGGGAACCCGTGAGCGATACCGGCTCATGCAACGGATGGTCGAGCGAAAGGAAATCTCCCTGGAGAGGCTGGCCTCGGCGTGCTGCCGGAACGGCGTCAAGGACCGGCAGGCCCAGCCGGGCCGCGACGCAGAAGGGCCTTGATGTCCCGGGCGAGGCGGGACGGAGGGTTGATCCATTCGATGCCGGCGCGAAAAGCGCAGGGACTGCCCGGCTCGGCCTTGTCGTACCAGACGACTCGTCCCTGAAGCAGGAGGCGTTCGTTCGCTCCGGGCAGCTCGACTTCGAGTGTGCACTGCTCGGAGAAAGGAACCGTCGGGTGAAAGAAGTGGAGTCCCCGATGCTCCACGGTGTCGGTCAGAAAGGAGACGCCGTGAGGGGAAATATCGTAGAGACGGGCCGAGAAGAAGGGGGTTCTCGAATCCTCCGGCCGGGAAGACAAGTAAAGGCGGAAACGCACGGGTACGTCAAGGCGGTGTCTCTCTGATCGGCGTCGCTCGGTCTTGGAATCCCGGCCGCTCACTCTCAAATCTGCCCTTCAAGATCCGCCATGGACTCGGTGCGCTGGCGGGCCCAGCGAAGGTATTCTTCCTCGACTTTTTCGATCCACCTTCTCTCGGTTTCCTTGCTCTCGAACTGGAGGAGACTCCAGATCCGGTCCTCTCCGGTGGCAGGATCCCGGTACGTCTTGTGGGGCGGCAGCACCACGACTTTTCCGTCCCGTTCGTAGATGTACCAGCCACGCAGATATACGCCGCGGAACAGGGGCACTTCCGCGACCGCAACAAGGTCAGAGCCGGAGTCGATCTTGTAAAACTGAATCGAATCGGATGCCATGGGAAGGATCTCTGCCGTAGCCAGTCTTCCAAACCCAACTCGCCAGCATGATAGAGGCAACGCCTTCGGCTTGTCAATGGAGTCAAGGGGCTCCGGAACGGTTACGTCAAAGTTTGGGGTGGGGGGCAGAAGGCGGCGTGG
>FWPU01004477.1_pt1 | contig 30613 bp, 26 predicted proteins | sample 2228361 | NCBI WGS metagenome assembly FWPU01 (sample SAMEA103939777, study PRJEB20133) | metagenome | reverse complement strand
GCTTTTTAGCTTGCCATCTCAGCTTCCTGATCCAACGTGGGATTTCATCCCTTTTCCAATAACTTTCCGCTGATTACTTAGCCTGAGTCTGATTAGATACCCTGAGGGCCATTTTTGCTGGATCTTGGAACGTCGTGACTGTTCATCCTCCATCCCCCTAGCCCCCTTCCCCCACCGGGGAGGGGGCGGGGGAAATGGTTACGGGATGTCTTGAATAACGGGGAGCTTGAATGGCGACGAGGGGGAGAGAGAGGGATGCCAGTTCAGGTAGATGGAAGCCCGGACGATGGAGCTAGGATGTTGGACCGGCAGACAGGGAGGGCGGGTCTTCGGCATCCATGGCCAGCATTTACCCGGGTGAGCCGGCTGGCAGCCCTGTTGGTATGGGTCGGGCTGATCTTCCTGGCCTTTCCGTCTCCGCTGCAGGCCATGCCGGCCATCCAGGCTGAAACCTGCGCCTGTGATGCGGACAGATATTCGTGTAGTGATTTTCCGTCGTGGATTCAGGCCCAGGAGTGCTATGCCTACTGCCTGGTCACGGTGGGTTTCGACATTCACCGCCTGGATGAGGACGGGGATGGCGTCGTCTGCGAGCTACCCCTCCTGCTGCCTACGGCAACCCCTGTCGGCCTTCCCGATGCACCGGCTGTACCGCCCCCGACCCTCTCCGCCTCGCCTCCCCTGACCTCTGTCACACCCACCACCGTCACCCAGGTGGTGACAACCTCACCACCGATCACGGCAGCACAGGAGTTGTCCCCACCGTCGGTTGCCCCTGGGACCAGGGCCGTCTGGCAGGAGGTCGCTCCGTACGGCCTGGGCGCGGCGGGTATTGTGGCGATCCTCCTGATCTTCTGGTTCCTGCGCATCAAGGGAGGTGGCCAGGGGGGAGATCCGGATGGTGGCGGGCCGCCAGGGCATCAGGCGACCACACGCCTGCCCTGACGGCGGGGGCGCTCCTCCTGGAGGGCTGCCCGGATCCGCCGCATCAACCTGGCCAGCTCCCGAATTTCCACATCCTCCAGGCTCGCGCTCAGGGCTTCCAGGTAGGGATCCACTTCTGCATCCTCTTCGAACGCTGACAGAATGTCGCTAACATCTCCCATGTCGGCTAAGGCATCCTCTGCCTGCTCCTCCGTAATCATGGCCTCGACCGTGGGGACCTGGCCGGGCTGGGAGCTGGGGGGAGGGGTGCCCGGGGCCGACTGGGCGGGTGCCTGGGCCTGATCCGGTTGTTGGGCTGGTTCGCCTTGCGGTTGACCTCCTGCCGGTGGCGGTGTCTGGCCAGGCTGGGCAGGCGGTTGCTGGGTCGGCTGGGGTGGTGTCGGCGCCTGGGGCCCAGCTTCTGCTGCCTGTCCCTGTGCGGGCGTCCCGGCAGGTGGCGATTGGGTGGCCTGACCTGGGGGCGGGGCCGCCGGTTGGCCGGCTGCCTGGGGCGGCGCCGGGGTGTCAGGCGCTGGTGGCTGGGTCTGTCCGACCTGGGCCCCGGCGGGGGCCGCCGTCGTCTGGGCGTCTGCTGTGGGTGGCACAGAGGCAGCCGTGGCTGGGGCCTTTGCCGGGTCGGTTGCGCCCTGCCCTGTCTGAATCAGGCTTTGTACGTGCTGCACCAGGTTGGCCACTGCCCTTGTCTCCAGCCTGCCCACGCCAAACAGCCAGAGGGGGGGCAGGAGGGCCACCGCCAGGGCGGTCAGCAGGCAGAAGATGGCCGCAGCCAGGGCAGCCACGATGGTGGGCTGGCGGGCCAGGGCCAACCAGAGGGGGGCCCGCTCTGAGGTCAGGGCCGGTTCCAGGGCGTGGAGCCACTGAAGGGCCAGCCAGGTGATGCCTGCAGTCACCAACAGGCAACTCCCAACCACCAGGGCGGCTCGTGCCCGATCCAGGCGCAGAACGGCGCCACTTTCATGGGGATTGGCCCACATCAGAGGATCCTTTCTACCAACGGCGGCACCAGCAGGAAGCTGAGCCCGGACGCAAAGAGCATGATGGAAAGATAAAAGGTCAACTTCAGTCGATGGCCGCCGTCGGTGGCAATGATGGCTCCTGCGTTGATGACGGCCAACAGTAGCACCATGAAGATGGTCATCCAGCGATAAAGCCCGATTTCCGGCGTGTTGAACACCGACATGGGCACCGTGACGGCTTCCGCACCCGGCTCCAGGGCGGGCATGGCCGTGTTCATGAGCTCGGAAAAGTTGTGGACGATCTCCAGAATCAGCACCATGAGCGTGGCCACGGCGCCGTGCATGACCACCGTCAGCCAGGTGAAGGTGGAAGCGGTCACCTTACGTTTCGCCCGCAGCATGATGGTGCGGGCGGAGAAGTCTGCGGTGAGGAAGGCGATGGTGTCTGGGTCGCCGCCCAGTTTCACAGCATCGTTGAAGATGGTGACAGCCTCGCCGATGAGCTTGCTGCCCGTCTCCAGGGCAAACTTCTGCCAGCAGAGCTCAGGAGAGATGGCGGCGTTAAGGCGGTTGCGCAGGCGCCGCAGGTCCGGCTCCAGGGTGGGAAAGGAGCTAAGGTCCAACCGGTTGAGGGCTTCAGTGATGGTGGCGCCGGTGGAGACGGCCATACTGCCCAGCGAACGCAGGAACGGCCCGAACTCCCGATCTTTTTTATCAATTTCCCGACCGGCCAGGATGCTGACAAGCCCCAGGGGGAAGAGAAGCATCGCCACCACCAGGGTGGTCACGCTGATAGGCACGCCCAGCACCAGGAGCAACGAGCCGATGGCCACGATGGCAGGCGGCAGGTAGAGGGCCATGCGGAGGGCTGTCCGTTGGGTCCAGGGGCCATCCTTGGAAAACAGGTCGATCTTCTCTTTGGGCGCTGCCCGGGAGAGGGTCCAGGCAGTGACGCCGGCCGTAAAGGCCGCGGTGATGATCAGCCCCACCAGGATCCCATCGCCCAGGGGATAGATGAGGGACGAAGTCATGTTGATGATGATCATCAAGGCGGCCGACACCGTCACCGCGGCGTAGGCGTCGGTCCACTTGGTCAGGGAAGCCAGGTCCCGCTCATATTCCTTCTCATAGAGTTGTCCCTGGACCCCCGCCTCTTCGGAGAGGAATTCGTGTTCCGGCTGGCCCGAGGCCAGGGCGTTGGAAAGGCGCAGCAGCAGGCTGACCATGGCCTCCGACTTGATGGCCAGGCCCACCAGGGAACAGGCCCGCGCGTAGTCGTAGCCCAGGGTCTGGGAGAGAAGGTTCACCCGGTCGAAATAGGCGGCCGGATTGCGGGGCAGGCTGGAGCCCAGCTGGAAGATGCGGCTGCGGGAGATGCCGGAGGCCGCCACGGCCGACATGTAGGTGAGTTGGTAGAAGAGGTCGAAGCCGTTAACCTCTTGGAAGTCGTCCCGCCTAAATAAGTCCTTGTTTATACGCTTCAGCAATGACGCTAAAAAGCTTTTCAAAGCTGTTCATCCCCCCTCTCTTGTGGATTTTTTCCAGGATGGCTGCCCGTTTGCGGAGCTCGGAGTAGATGGCGCGGCGCTTGCTTTCCGGCAGGCCACGCTTCATGGCCACCTTCTGTTCTAACAGGAAGCTGTTCATGTCGCCGGGAAATTCGAAGGTGTCGTCTTCGGCCCGCCAACGAAAGGCCGTCACAAAGGAGAAGGCATTCTCGATGGGATCGTAGTCCACGATCTCGTTGACGCTGACCACCCGGCGCACCGTCTGGCCGTTGGGTGCCCGGACCGCGGCCTGAATCACCACCAGATCCAGGTTGTCGATGTTGACCTTGGGCACGTTGATGGGTTCGCCGGTGAGGCGCTGGATGACCTTCTGCACCGACGAGGCGTGGAATGTGGCCATTACGCCGTGGCCGGTCTGCATGGCCTGAAAGGCGATGTTGCCCTCCACACCCCGGATCTCGCCGATGAGGATGCGATCCGGGCGCTGACGGAGGGCTGCCTTGAGCAGGGCAAACATATCCACCCCGCCGCCCTGGGCCTCCTTGCCCATGTCCCGCACCACTTCCCGCACCCAGTTGGGGTGGGGCACCTGCAGCTCTGGCGTATCTTCGATGGTGACGATCTTGGCATCGGGTCGGATGAAGGTGGTCAGGGCGTTGAGCAGGGTGGTCTTGCCCGAGGCAGTGGGCCCCACCACGAAGACGTTCATGTCCTCCTCGATGGCCAGCCAGAGGTAGGCGGCGATGAGGTAGTTCATGCTGCCGAACTCGATCAGGTCCAGCACGCTCAACACCTCTTCGCTGAACTTGCGGATGGTGAAATTGCTACCCCGTTTGGCAATATCCCGGCCGTAGACAATGTTGATGCGGGAGCCGTCGGGCAGGGTGGCGTCCACGATGGGGTGGCGCAGGGTCACCGGTCGCTTGATGCGTTCCCCCATCTGCACCACGAAGTCGTCCAGGTCGTCGTGGGAGGGAAAGTAGATGGAGGATTTCAGGCTTTTAAAGATTTTATGTTCGATGAACATGCGGCCGACCCCGCTGCAGCTGATGTCCTCGATGTAGGGGTCCACCAGTAGGGGGTGCAGGGGCCCCATGCCCAGCTTGTCCCGCACCATGAGATACTTGAGGGCCAGCAGTTCCCGGGGCGAGACGGGAATCTTGCCGTTGCGCCGGGTTCGAGGCGAGTCGACGGTGCAGATCTGTTCGATGGCCCGGGTGAGGACGGCCTGGCGTTCTTCTTCCGATGCCTGGCCAATTTCTTCGGCCATGTCTAGCAGGCGAGCTTCCACCTTTTCCACCAGGCCGTTGAGGTTGACAGGCACCAGCGGATCGATGGGAATGTAATAGTCCCGCTCGCTTTTGGGATCGGGATAAATGTGGATGAAGACGTTCTCGTCGCTGGTGGGATAGATGAGGTTGCGAATTTTCAGCCCCCGCAACTTGCGGGAGAGTTTCGGGTAGTACGCCGGAATACCGATTTCGTGGATGGGAAGCGCCTGCAGGTATTCCCACAGAAATGGCTTGGCCGCGGCCACCTCCGCCAGCGGTGGCGGCAATTGATCTAGACGCAACGGGGAGAGGCCGGCACGTACCTGGTCGAAATTGGTTTGTGGAAAGGGCAACCGATTTTCTTCCATGGCAATGTTCAGCCTTGCGCCTTGCTGATGGGAATAATACGCATGCCCAGGCCGGGCTCCACTTCAAAACTGACGATGTTGCCGGTGCGCTTGCTGGCCCCACGCACCTTGGCCACCTCCATGGCTTTGATCAGCCGTTCGCCCACCTCCTCGGTGCGCATGCGCAGATGGGCGTCGCACAGGGAGGTGATGCGCACCAGCAGGTCTCGATCCACCGCGTGGGAATGGATGACGATAATGATGGTCATGCCGTTGGAGCAAAGCCGCTTACACTGCTCAAAGAAATAGAGCACGGCCTCCGGGGTAGTGGCGGTGATGCAGGGCGTCAGGGCATCCACAAAGATGAGCTCCGCCCCCCTTTGCCCTTCGCGACGGATGGCCTTCAGCAGGACGTCCAGAACTTCCTCCCTGGACTGGGAAATTTCCATGGGGAAAATCCGCAGCCGACCCAGCAGCAGGTAGTCCAAAATGTCGATGTTCAGGCTCTGCATCTGCCGGACCAGGCTTTTGACCGTGTTTTCGGTGGTGAAGAAGGCCAGCCGGGATCCGTCCGACAGGGAACCCCAGGTCATCTGTTGGGAGAGGACCGACTTGCCCGAGTGGGAGTCGCCCTCGATCAGGGTCAGGGAACCCAGGGGGATGCCCCCGCCCATCTTGTCATCGATTTCCCGGCTGCCGGTGGAGACGACCGTTTTGGTTTTTTTTTCTTCTTCCAGGGTTTCCAGCTTTTCCTGCATCTGTCCTTTGCCCTATCTTTCCAAGGGAGACCGGCGCCTGGGACCTGGCTTTTTCAAATACCTTGCACGGCTCCGGCGCGAAAAATCTCCGCGGTGCACCCGCACTGGCATCACTCTCCAGCCGCCGACAAGCGATCCCCTAGAAGAGGCTTGAGCTGGAAAAAAAGAAGATGGAACGGATGCGGTTGAGCAGGTCGGCCAGGACGAACGGCTTGGTGATGTAATCGTCGGCGCCCATTTCGAACCCCACCCGTTGATCGGCCGGGCGCCCCATGGCCGTCAACATGAGGATGGGCACCTTTTCCGTGTCGGGGTCGGCCCGCAGATAGCGACATACCTCGTACCCATCCATGCCGGGCAGGACGATGTCCAGGATGATCAGGTCGGGCTGAACCTCATGGGCCAGGCGCAGCCCCTCCGGGCCGGTACGGGCCGTGTGGACCTGATAGCCTTCCCGGCGCAGAATGTGGCTGAGTAGTTTGCTGGTGCTGGCTTCGTCTTCGATCACCAGGATAGTCTGTGAGGCCATGAAGGCTCCTTCCTATATAAATTCATCCCCAGATTCAGTATGTATATTATGTATATTCCAATGAAATTGAACCTGTGGCGAGAGGGTCCCGCTGTCAACGGGTGAAATCAACGGGTGAAAAAGGTAGAGGCCACCACCCCGTTCTCCGTGATTACCGTCAACTGATTGGTGGTATTGGGCCCCACCGGCGGCGATAGGCGAATTTGAATCACCATTTCTTCACCCGGGTTGAAGATGTCCGGCTCGTACACCTCGGGCGTGGACAGGGCCTGCAGGTACAGGCCGGCCACGGTCCACTGGTTGTCGGTGGGTGTGGCCGGGGTAAAGGGCAGCCACTTGATATGATAGCCGTCGGAGGCCGTGTAGTAGTGGACGATCACGTCCCACTCCTGAAAATCGGCCAGTTTGACACTCCCCCGGTTGCGCAGGATCGCTTCGACCACGGAGCCAGAGCTTAACACCTGGGTGCTGACAAAATCGATGTCCGTGTGCACCCGCTCCAGGGTCCTCTCTTGCATCTCCCGGCCGGAGGTCAGGATGGCGTCCTGGCTGGTGAGATAGACCTGAGCAATGGTAAACACGCCGTACAGCGCGACCATGGCGATGATCAGGGACGCAAGCGCGGATTCCATGGGAGCTGCATTCGAGACCTACATGCTAAAAAAGAACGAATCCGACAGGCCGTTGGGCAGGATGATCTTCACAAAATAGCGGTCCGAGCCGAGCAGCGAGCCATAGCGCACCGTAATTTTAAGGGTCGCCGTGGGGTTCCAGGCCGTATCATTCTCCACCTGCCATTCCCAGTACGGGTAGTTGCCACCTGCATCATCCTTGTAGGGAATGCGAATAAAATTGCCTTCGGGTCCCAGGAACAGGTCCATGCGCTGGACGGCGGTGATACGGACAACACCCACATTTTTGACCCACACGAAGATGTCGAAGGTGCCGTTGCCGTTGATGTCCTGCCAGGCGCCGTCCTTGTCTCGCTCACCGGTGGCGTGGATGATTTTGACCTGGCTTTTCAGCCGCTCATCAATGCGCCCTCGCATGCCCACCAGGGCGGCGCTGCTTTGGTTGACGGCCGGGTAGACGGTGTTGAACACCATGACCGATACCACCACGCTGACGATGAGCATGAGGGCAGTGGTGATGGCTTTATCCACGGCCCTTGCCTTCGAGCACTTCGCTCAACTGCATGAGCATATCCAAGGTGTCTCGGGGGCTCACCGGTGCGGTGGGCTCCTGGTCGTCGGCCAGTTCCACAAGCTGTAGCAGCAAGGTCCGATGGTGGTCGGCCAGGTAACCACCCTGCGCGTAGGTCTCCACCACCTTTCGGGTGCGCTCCTTGCCGATCCGCTCCACGCTTTGGCTGACCCATGCAGCCAATGCCGTAAACTGGCCTGGCCCTCCGCTAACCGTGGGATGGCCGTTGGAGGATTTGCCCGTGGCCCGGCGGGCCATCGGCTGGGGTGCCTCGTGGGCGAACTCGCCATTATCTTCCAGCAGGTCCGCTTCGGTCAGGCCAAATTCCTGCAGGGATTCCACGTCTTTCAAGACATGGGCCAGGGGAGAAATCCGGCCCCCCTCGCCACCTGAAAGGGGACCTTGGCCAGGGGGGCGATTGGCCGGCATTTCTGGCTCTTCTGCCTCTGGATCCTGGCTGCGCAGGGCCGGATACTGACGGTTCAGGATATGCTCCTGAATGTCCAGCAGTGCCTGTCGAATTTCGTTTTTTAAGATTTTTAGCTCGTGTTCCAGGGTCTCCACCCGGGTTTCCAGGTTCATGATAGCTCCTCAGCGGGTTCGTTTTCCTGGGTGCCAGGGCCATGGGGAGCGCACCCGAGGGCTCCCAACAGGCCGCTTCCCACGGACAGGGTGATGAAATGAGAAGCGATTCGTTCGGGCTGCACCGACCGAACGAATCGCTCTCTACCAGTGACGTCGAGGGGTCGACCGGCTGCCCGCCCTACTGGAGATCGTACACTGCTTCGATGTAGGCGGGCGTCGTCCGTTGGATGGTGAAGACGGCGCCGGCCGGCGGCTTCACTTCGATGATGAAGTCTGTGTTCGGCCCCAGGGTAATACCTTCCGCATCCAGATCAATGGTGATCTCCGCCAGTTCACCGCGTTCTAGCAATGTGTCGCCGTCATTTTGCCCCAGCCATCTCACACTCCAGTCCACGTCGGTGTGGCGTTGGGTAGCATCTCGATAGTCGATGACCACCACCCGTTCAGTCGGGTTACTATTCAGATCGATGGGCTCGCCGCCTGCCGCGCTTGCCACAGTGAAAATCACCCGACTGATGGTGCCGCTGGCCCCCACGTTGCCACTGGTGATGACCACGCTGCCCTTGATCTCAATCGACGACCGCACCTCGGAGAGGCCGGCGTACACCGCCTCTTTTCCACGCTCGGTGGAGAAGGTTCCGGCCGAAAGGATGGTGAAGGCGAAGACCGAGGCCACCACTACAAAGGCGATCAGGATGATCGCGGTCTCCAGGGCGGTGATGCCCCGTTCATCCCGCTGCAGACGCTTGAGCAGACGGTTCAACATCATGTTCATGCGAGCGATTCCTTCCTGCTGTTTGTTCATGAGTTACGTTCGTTTCCTGACAGTGAACAGTCGAAGAGAAGGGTCGAAAAACGGGTCCAAAAGCTGAAAAGTTGAAGTTGAAACAAGGGTTTGCCGTGTCCGATGGATCCCCGGTGACTTCGCGGGATCCGTGGCCGATGAAAAGTTGTGCCAATTTCGTGGAAATTACCTCCCTCCTTTCTTGCCAACCGGTGTTCTGCACGCCAGGTACCCTCACATCGGCAGGCCTGGTGAGCGAGGCGCCACAGGGTCTCTGTGGGGTGCTTCTTAATAGGGGCGGTGGCCCGCTCCCCAACCTGTGCCGCCCGTGCTTTCGTACTGCCCAAATCGTACGCGTAAGCCGGGTTTGTGACATCTGCAAAATGCCCGAAGCTTTGCTACAGCAAATGGCGTATGAAGGGGACCGGGTTGCCCATGCCCATCTCGGGCAGATGTGCTGGTGCGGATGGGAAGCTGGGGGAGAGTTCAGGGGAGGGGGATGCGGAGGGCCTGGCCGGCGTAGATGCGGTCGCTGCGCATGCCGTTGGCCGCCATGATGGCTTCCACCGTGGTGCCGTATTGCTGGGCGATGGAGAAGAGGGTCTCGCCCCGCCGGACCACGTGGACCGCCGTATTCGGCGGGGTGGCGGTGACGCCGGTGGCCGGCGCAATGATCAGGCGCTGGCCGACCCGGATGGTGGTGCCGGTGAGGCCGTTGGCCGCCATGATGGCCTCCACCGTGGTGCCGTACTGCCGGGCGATGGAGAAGAGGGTCTCGCCCGGCTGCACCACGTGGACCGTGGTTCCGGGCGGGACGGTGCCGGTGGGTGTGGCCGAGGCTGTGGGGGACGGTGTGGCGGTGGCCGTGTTGGTGGGCAGGGGCGTGACGGTGGGTGTCCAGGTGGCCGGTGATGCCGGAGCGGTGGTGTTGGTGGGCGAAGGTCCCGGCAGAGGGGTCACCGTGGGTGTGGGAGGGACAGTCGGCGTGGGGGTGGCTGCTGCCGGCCCGGTGGGGGTGACTGTGGGCGCGCCGACAGCCGCCGGGGTCAAGGCCGCCGCTGCCTCGACGCCATCCGGATTGATGGCCAGGGCCATGCGAAAGTGCTCCTGGGCCTCGGCCGTATGGCCGGTCGCCTGGAGCTGGTACCCGAGCTGGAGGTACGCTTCATACAACTGGGTGGAGAGGCCGGGGAAGTGTGGATCGATGAGCTGGAGCTGGCGCAGGAGGCGCACGGCCGTCCGCCAGTCGCCGGCTGCAGCCGCAGCCGATGCCTGCCGGGCCAGGGCCTCTCCAGTTTTGTGCAAGACCAGGGCCGAATCCGCCAGCGCCTGCAGCAGTTGCCGGGCTTCCTGGCCCTCCGGCCACACAGCGAGGGCGCTTTCCAGGGCCAGACGGGCCTGCTCCCGGGAGCGATTCCGGAGGAGCCAGTAGCTGTGGTTGACGTAGGCCCGATACAGGTCTTCCTGGACCAGGGCATTGTCCGGTTGAAGCACCTGGGCCTGTTTGAGCAGGGCGATGGCCTCCTCCCAGCGGTTGGCCGCCCAGACCTCGCGCAGGGTCTCCCAGAGGGTGCTGACATCCGTGGTGCCCAGGGCGGCCGCCAGCTGGGGTTCACGGCCGCCCTGGGAGCTGCTCCAGATGGTCACGTCCATGGTCAGGAGGGCCTGGCTCTCGGCTTCCTGGGTGATCGCCACGTTGGAGATCACCACCCCATCGCTGTCGCTCTCCTGAATGCGGCCCAGAAAGTCCAGTAGGTTTGCAAAGTTCCCCCGCACCTGCAGGCCAAAGACCCGTTCGGCGAAGAGTTCCTGGATGGCCGGGGTGGTGGCAGGCCGGGCTTCCACGGTGACGATGGTGACGCCGGCGCTGCGGGCATAGGCGTAGAGCCGATCCGTGAGCTGGATGGCCTGGCTCTCGGAGAGGAGGCGCCCGGCCAGCTCCTCCACCCGGGCCTGGGCCTCGGCCAGCTTTTCCGCCAGCTCGGCCGGCTGGCGGGCCCGCTCTTCCTCCAGGCGGGCCAGGGTCTCCTCCTGTTCCGTGAGCTGGAGGATCAGGTTCTGTCGCGTCTGGGCCGCGGGCATCAAGGCCAGGAGCAGAAAGGCCAGGATGGCCAGCATCAGGAGCCCGGCGAGAGCGAAGCCGAACAGGGCCCAGCGATTTTGATCATGCCAGAGGCGGTCCCGCCACTCCTCGATCATGGCAGCCTGGCCTTGACTTCCAGCAGGATCTCGAATTCCACCGCCTGGGGAGGGGGCTGGGGGGTGCCGGCCAGCCCAGGCGTGGCCGGAGAGGCGCTGTCGCCCTGGGCAGCCATCTGCGCCTGGGCAATGCGCTGGCGGGCCACGTTGGCAAAGAGCCCCGACGCTTCCAACATGGTGGCATATTCGGAGACCAGCGCCGGATCTGTGGCTTTGCCCGTAAGCAGGATGGTTCGGCCGTCCTGCTTGAGGGAGGTGAAGGAGATCTGTCGGCGGTCGTAGCTGGCGAGCACCGGCACCAGGGAAGGCCAGGGCAGATCCACCGTGCCGCTCAGGGCAGAGAGGCGGTCGATCAGCGCCTGGGTTTGGGTCAACTGTTGGGACAGGGTCAGGGTTTGGGCAGCAGGGGTGCTGGCCAACAGGATCTCCTGTTCCACCCCCAACAGGGCATCCTCCAGCCGTACGATGTGGCTACGGGCGCGGAACCAGGCCAAGAGCAGGGCCAACAGCAGGAACAGCAGGCCACAGGCCAACAGCCCGGCGATCAGGGCCCTGCGCCGCGCCGTGCCCTGGCTGGTTGGAAGTTGTTTTCCCGTCTGCCCGTATTGCTGCTCTGATAGCATGGCCCAGCGGTCCCTGGCACTCTGTTCGCCCCTGGGGGGCGCCGATGAACCTGGCGGTGGGGATGACGACCATGACGCCAAAATGGGATGTACCCGGCTGCATGGTACCATGAGGCCCATACCCTGACAAGATCGTATGATTCAAGGGGGATAATTCAAAATCGTGGGTGCAGAATGGAGGGAGCGGGGCCCAGAGGCGCCGCTCTGTCCGTGTCCGTGACGGGCGTAGCAAGCAGCGCTCCTACCGCCCTGGGCTTCGGCGATTGTGAGCCATACCCCCGGTGTGCCAGGGGCTGGACAAATCAGACGCCTGACAGTATACTATACGCAAGAACTTTTGTTCGACTGGGGTTCGGATGGGAGAGGGACCATGCCGCCATTTCAAGTTGTCAGCGACTTTCAACCCACGGGCGATCAGCCCCAGGCCATCGCCCGCCTGGCAGAGGGCATCCAGCAAGGGCTGAAGCACCAGGTCTTGCTGGGCGTCACGGGCAGTGGCAAGACCTACACCATGGCCAAGGTCATTGAGTGGGTGCAGAAGCCCACCCTGATCATCGCCCATAACAAGACCCTGGCCGCCCAGCTCTACAGCGAGATGCGGGAGTTTCTGCCCCACAACGCGGTGGAGTACTTCGTCAGCTACTACGACTACTACCAGCCGGAGGCCTATATCCCCCGCAGCGATGTCTATATCGAGAAAGAGGCTGAGACCAACGAGGAGATCGATCGCCTGCGGCTGGCAGCCACCAGTGCCCTCTTCAGCCGCCGGGATGTGGTCATCGTCGCCTCGGTCTCCTGCATCTACGGCCTGGGCAGCCCCCAGGATTACGGCCGCGGCGTCCTCCACCTGCGGGTGGGCGATATGATCCGCCGCAATCAGATCCTCCGCCATCTGGTGGAGATCTACTATGCGCGCAACGACAGCACCTTGCAGCGGGGCCGCTTCCGGGTGCGGGGGGATGTGCTGGAGGTCCAGCCCGCCGACCGGGAGTTCGCCTACCGCATCAGCCTGTGGGGTGACGAGATCGAACGGATCAGCGAGATCGATACCCTCACCGGCGAGATCCTGCGGGATCATCAGCAGGTGGACATCTTCCCGGCCAAGCACTTTGTGACGCCCCAGGAGCGCCTGGAAGAGGCCCTGGCGGACATTGCCCGAGAGCTGGAAGAGCAGGTCCGGTATTTTGAGTCCCAGGGGAAATTGCTGGAAGCCCAGCGCATCCGCCAGCGCACCAACTACGATATGGAGATGTTGCGGGAGGTGGGCTACTGCAACGGCATCGAAAACTACAGCCGGCCCCTGGCCCGGCGTCCGCCCGGCAGCACACCCTGGACCCTGCTGGACTATTTTCCGCCCGATTGGCTCCTGATCGTGGACGAGAGCCACATGACCATTCCCCAGATCCGGGGGATGTACAACGGCGACCGCTCCCGCAAGGAAGTGCTGGTGGAGTACGGCTTCCGCCTTCCCAGCGCGTTGGACAACCGACCCCTTCGCTTCGAAGAGTTTGAGGAGCACGTCAACCAGGCCATCTATGTGAGCGCCACGCCGGGCCCCTACGAGCTGGAACGTGCGGAGCAGATCGTGGAGCAGGTGATCCGGCCCACCGGCCTGCTGGATCCGGTGGTTGAAGTGCGCCCCACCGAAGGCCAGATCGAGGACCTGATCCGGGAGATCAAACAGCGGGTGGCCAAAGGGCAGCGGGTGCTGGTCACCACCCTCACCAAGCGCATGGCCGAAGACCTGACCGAATACCTGGCCGAACTCAACATCAAGGTCCACTACCTCCACAGCGAGATCCACACCATCGAGCGGGTGGAGATCCTGCGGGACCTGCGCATGGGCGTCTACGACGTGGTGGTGGGCATCAACCTGCTGCGGGAGGGGTTGGACCTGCCCGAGGTTTCCCTGGTGGCCATCCTGGACGCCGACAAGGAAGGCTTCCTGCGCAGCGAAAGCGCGCTGGTCCAGACCATCGGCCGGGCGGCGCGCCACGTGGAGGGGAAGGCCATCCTCTATGCCGACAAGATGACCGACGCCATGCGTGCTGCCATTGCCGAGACCAACCGTCGCCGGGAGATCCAGGCCCGCTACAACCAGGAACACCACATCACACCCCAGGGCATCGTCAAGAGCATTCGAGACCTCACCGACCGGGTGAAGGTGATGGCCGAGTCCAGGCCCACCTACGACAGCGACGGCGAGGAGACCCCGTCCATCCACGCGGCCGACCTGCCCAAGGATGAGCTGGCCCGCCTGATCAAGCAGTTGGAAAAGGAAATGAAGGAGGCCGCCCAGGCCCTGGAGTTTGAGCGGGCGGCTGCCCTGCGGGATCAGCTGATCGAGCTGCGGGCCATCGAGGTGGAGGAGAAACTCCAGAAACGGCTCCAGAAGGCGTGATTCCAGCGCCGGCCGGGGCCATCACCATGCAAGCAAATCGAGCGAGACCATGACCCTACCCACAGAAATTGTGGCCAATGGCCACATCGGCCAGATCCGGGAGACCGACATCGTCGGTGAGATGCAGGCGGCCTACCTGGACTACGCCATGAGCGTGATCGTGGCCCGGGCCCTGCCCGACGTGCGGGACGGCCTCAAGCCGGTCCATCGCCGCATCCTCTACGCCATGTACCGGGACCTGGGCCTGACCCACGACAAGCCCCACAAGAAGAGCGCCCGCATCGTGGGTGAAGTGCTGGGTAAATACCATCCCCACGGCGACAGCGCGGTCTACGACGCCATGGTGCGCATGGCCCAGGACTTCAGCCTGCGCTACCCCCTCATCGACGGCCAGGGCAACTTCGGCAGCATCGACGGGGACAACGCAGCTGCCATGCGCTACACCGAAGCCCGGCTGGCCGAGATCAGCAACCTCATGGTGGCCGACCTGGAGAAGGACACGGTCGACTGGCACGATAATTTCGACAACTCCCTGCTGGAGCCGGACATCCTGCCCGCCACCCTGCCCAACCTCCTGGTCAACGGCGCCAGCGGCATCGCCGTGGGCATGGCCACCAACATCCCGCCCCACAACCTGCGGGAGGTGATCGATGCCCTGGCCTACATGATCGACCACTATGACCGGGTCGATGAGATGGGCGTCGACGAGCTCCTCCAGTTCATTCAAGGGCCCGACTTTCCCACGGGCGGCATCCTCTACCGCTATCGCCAGGACGGCAAGGGCGATGAAACCCTGGACGTCATCGCCCAGGGCTATTCCGTCGGCAAGGCCCGGCTGGTGGTCCAGGCCAAGGCCCACTTCGAGGAGATGAGCCGGGGGCGCAGCCGCATCGTCGTCACCGAGCTCCCCTACCAGACCAACAAGGTGAGCCTGCTGGAGCGGATCGCCAGCCTGGTGCGGGATGGCAAGCTGGAGGGCATCACCGACCTGCGGGATGAGAGCGACCGCACGGGCATGCGCATCGTCATCGAACTCACCCGCAACGCCGACCCCAAGGCCGTGTTGGCGGACCTGTTCAAGTACACCCCCCTTCAGCAGACCTTCGGCATGCAGATGCTGGCCCTGGTGGATGGAGAGCCCCGCACCCTGAGCCTGAAGCGGATGCTCCATCTCTTCATCCAGCATCGCCAGGAGATCGTGCGCCGCCGCTCCGAATACGACCTGGCCCGGGCCCGGGAGCGAGCCCACATCCTGGAAGGGCTCCTGCGCGCCCTGGACATCCTGGACGAGGTGATCGACACCATCCGGCGCAGCCGCAGCGCAGAGACGGCCCGCAACAATCTGGTGAAAAATTTCGCCTTCACCGCCACCCAGGCCCAGGCTATTCTGGACATGCAACTTCGCCGCCTGGCCGCGCTGGAACGGCGCCGCCTCCAGGATGAGTACAAGGAACTCCAGCAGCGCATCCGTTACCTGGAGGAACTGCTGGCCGACCTGGGCAAGATGCTGGCTGTCATCAAGGAAGAACTGTTGGAGATCCGGGAGAAGTACGGCGACGAACGGCGCACCCAGATCGTGGACCGCACCAGGGGTACCCTGACCGCCACCGACCTGCTGCCCGAACAGGACGTCTGGATCTCGGTGGGTGCCGGCGGCGAGCTGCGCCGGCAGGATGTCTCCAGCCTGAGTGCCACCACCCTGCGCCAGATTGGCAAGGGCAGCGAGGTGGCCCTCCTTACGGCCAACACCCGGGACTTCCTCTACCTGTTCAGCAGGGACGGCCGCTGCCGCCGGGTACCGGTCCACGAGTTGCCGTCGGACGGCAGCGCCCGGCACCTGGCCGAGCTCACCGACTTCACCCGTCGGGACGAGATCACCGCAGCGGTGGCCCTGCCTCGCCTGGACGACGAGGAAGCGCCGCCGGGCTACCTCTTCCTGGTAACCGAGCAGGGCGTGGTCAAGCGGATCACCCTGGCGGACTTTCTGGTTGCCGCTGCCGGCGCCCCCACGGTGATCAACGTGGACGACAAAGACCGGCTCGGCTGGGTCTTGCTGACCCGGGGCAGCCAGGAAGTGATCCTGGTCACTGCCGGAGGGCAGTCCATTCGCTTCAACGAGGAGGATGTGCGCAGCATGGGGCTGGCCGCGGGAGGCGTCGGCGGCATCAAGTTGAAGAAGGGCGATCGGGTGATCCACGCTGCGGTGGTCGAACCCGGGGGCGAGCTGGTCACCGTGACCGAGATGGGCTACGCCAAGCGTACGCCCCTGGACCAGTACAGCAGCCAGGGGCGCTACGGCGGCGGTATCGTCACCCACAAGCCCACGGCCAAGACGGGCCCCCTTATCGCCGCGTTGATGGTTGCCCCGCCGGTGGAGGAACAGCAGATCGTCTTCATCACCGCGCGGGGAGCCGCCAGGCCCATGGCCGTGGGCGACATTCCCCAGATGGGACGCAACGTACAGGGCCGGCAGGTGATCCCAGTCTCGGCTGGCAATCCGCTGGTGGCTGCCAGGCGAGTGCTGGCACCCCCTCAGCTTGTCCCTGCCGGCGGGGATGAAACGTTGGCCGCGTCCCCTCCGGAGTCCCCGGTCAACCCTAACGGCGCGGATGGTCACCCGGCGCGCGAGAAAGGCGCCCGGGGGAAGGCAAAGAAGGGCGGATCCGCCCGCCCGAAAAAAACTGGCGCCTCTGGGAAAGCCCGCAAGGCAGCGGATACTGAAAAACAGATGGAAGCCGCCGGGAACGCCGGTGCAGACGGTCAGGCGCCGGACGGCGTCAAACCGGCCCGGCCCAGAAAGACCACCCGGCGCAAGGCCCCTGTCCGTTCCGCCCGACAGGCTACCCCCAGGGCCACGTCCGTCGACGGGCCGAAGTCGGCCCGGAAAGAAGCGCCCAGAAAAGAAACCACCGGAAAAGAAACCACCGGGAAAGAGACAACCCAGAAAGAAACAACCAGAAAAAAGAGCGCTGGGAAAGCCAGGGCCGGCAAGGAAAAAGCCGGGGAAGGGACAGACGATACTGGCCCGGTGCAGCCCCCCCTCCTGAATGATGCGCCGGCTTCCCGGAGCCGCTCCCGGCGGAAGAAGGTGCAGGCGGTGGTGAGTGTGCCGCCCTCCCAGGCCCGCCAGGAGAAAAGGAAAGGTTGACTACTCGCCGCCGAAGAGTTGCCCCAGGCTGATATTGGTCCCGCCGCTTTCGCCCCGGCCGCCCACCTGGGGCATGAACTGGGCGATGCGGTTGGCCAGCTTGCTCATGGGCATGGTCTGCAGCCAGACCCTCCCCGGGCCCCGCAGGGTGGCCAGGAAGAGGCCTTCGCCGCCCAACAGGATGTTCTTAAAGCCTCGCACCATCTGCACGTCGAAATCCACCGTGGGCTCCATCATGGCCACATGGCCGGTGTCCACACGCAGCACCTCCCCCGGCGCCAGGGATTTCTCCAGGATCTCACCGTCGAAGTTGACAAAGGCCAGCCCCGGACCGGTCAATTTCTGCAGGATAAAGCCTTCCCCGCCGAAGAGGCCCGCGCCCAGCCGCTTGCGAAAGTGCATGTCCAGGTCTACACTTTTCTCCGCGCACATGAATGAATCCTTCTGGACGATCATCTGCTGGCCGTCGGCCAGGGAGAGGGCCAGGATTTTGCCGGGGAATTCGGCGGCAAAGGCGATTTCGCCCTCGCCTTGATTTACATAATAATCTACAATAAAGAGGGATTCGCCGGTGAGGGCCCGTTTGAACATCTTGCCCAGGCCGCCGCCCGTGTTCGTCTCCATCTCCACGGCCTGGGACATCCAGCTCATCCCACCCGACGAGGAGTAGATGCGGTTGCCCGGGGTCAGTTTGATGATGGCTACCGGTAAAGTCGTGCCGACAATTTCGTAGTGAAGGGTCATGTCTGAAACTTTTTCCTTTCTATTCTATTCTATTCTATTCTATTCTATTCTATTCTATTCTATCTGGGGCCGTCTGTCTGGGATTGCATGCCTGCAGGCCGCTGTGGATGTTCAAGGATACACCCACGGATAGTGGGGCGGGAACGGCGCCCAATCTTATTACGCAACAAAGGCCCATAAGTTTCTGGCCGGCCGTATGGTCAGGGAATGGTCCAAGGGGCCGCTGGGGTCACTGGCGAACAGGTCATATATCCCTGCCTCTCCAGGACCTTGTCGTGACCCCGGCTCTGTGGCACACTATGGTTCGCCAATCCTGGCACGTTTCGACATCGGTGTTGCCTGGACACCCTTGCCTGCCATGTATCCGGAGATCCGCCCGAAGATCCTGCTGGTCGATGATGAAGAATCCATCCTCTCCACGCTACAGACGTTTCTGGAGCTGTCGGGGTTCGAGGTGGTCACTGCCCGCAACGGCGTAGAGGCCCTCGAACGAGTTGCCCGGGAACGCCCTCTCCTGATCGTGTTGGACGTCTTGATGCCCCAACTGGATGGCCGTGAGGCGCTACGACAGCTTCGTCGCCGCAATGACTGGACGCCGGTGATTTTGCTGACCCAGGTCACGGGGACGGCGCAGCGCATCATGGCCATCGAAGAGGGTGCCGACGACGACCTCAACAAGCCCTTCGACCCCCAAGAGCTGGTGGTGCGCATCCGGGCCATCCTGCGGCGTACCCAGGCAGGCCAGCAGCCCCTCCACGCTGCCCGGCGCCTCCGCAGCGATTCTGTTTCCCTGGACCGGAGCGCGCGCCGGGTCTACGTCCATGGTCGGGAAGTGCCCCTCACCCCCAAATCCATTGCCATCCTGGAATATTTCATGCTCCACCCCGACGAGCTGGTGACCCGGGAGCGGCTGCTGGACGCGGTGTGGGGATGGGAGAGCGCTGTGGGTGAACGGGTGGTGGACACCCGCATCGCCGAGTTGCGCCGGGCCCTGGACGACGACCCATCCCGGCCACGGTTCATCGAGACGGTGCCCGGCGCCGGCTACCGGTACATTGCCCCCGTGGTGCCAGAACCATGACCCGTGTCTTCCTCCGGCGGTACTGGTTGCCGCTCATCCTCGGCGTGCTGGGCCTCCTGGTCCTGTGGCGCGTCTTCTCGGTCAACGCCTCGGTGCTGGTCCCGGAAGATGTGGACGTGGTGGTGCTGGTCGCCCTGTTGAGCGCGGCCCTGACTGCCGCGATCTATCGGATCGTCCAGATTTCCATGGGCCACCTGCGCCTGCGCAGCATTCAGCAGGCCCGCCAGGAGACCCTGGCCGAGCATCGCCGTTTTCTCAGCCGCCTGGACCACGAGCTCAAGAATCCCCTGACCGCCCTGCGGGCCGGCCTGCGGTCGCTGGCACTCACTTCCCTGGATACACGCCAACGCCAGATCGTGGAGACGCTGGAGGTTGAGACCCTACGCCTTAGCCGGCTGGTCCAGGATTTACGCAAGTTGGCTGAACTGGAGTCCCATCCCCTCAACCTGCAGCCTGTACCGATCCGTGCCTTTGTCCAAAACATCCTCCAGATGGAACAGGGGCGGTTTGAAGCTGGCCGACGCAACCTGTACCATCATCTGGAAACGGCCCACGACGTCTGGGTGTTCGACGAAGATCTACTGACCCTGGCCGTCAACAACCTGCTGGACAACGCCTGGAAATATACCCGGCCCGGTGACACTGTGCAACTTACCGTGGTGGCCCAGCAGGAGCTGACCGTCCGCATCTCGGACACCGGCGTCGGTATCCCGCCGGAAGCCCTGCCCCACATCTGGGAGGAGCTCTACCGCGCGCCGCAGATGGAGAAAATCTCGGGCAGCGGCATCGGCCTGGCCCTGGTCAAGGCTATTGTGGAGCGCCATGGGGGCCGAGCCGAGATCGAGAGCGAGCCGGGTCGCGGCACCACCATCACCCTCTCTCTTCCCTCTATTCCATCCCTCTAAATGTCTCCCGGGCTGATTGTCCGGGGTTCCGCCCCCTGATTCTAGCTTTGTCACGCCATGTTTCAAAAGCTGAACAGCCGTGATATACGGCTGACACAGCCAGGTGCTAATCTACCAGTAGTGCCACTTGCAGAACCCAACGTTGCCCAACACCGGGCCACACGACAATGGGTTCTCCAACACGGTGCAGGGGTAGTGTAACCAGGCGTAATCTACCGGTTCAAAACAGAGGGGGAAGGATGAAACAGAAACTCAAGGTCCTGTTCGCAGTGCTGGTGATTGTGGGGGCGGCCTATTGGGCCTTCACGGCCGTCTGGCCGACCAGGTATACCGGGTCCAAGATCATGTTCCCGGTTGGCAGCGGCACGGTGCTGGTCACCAACCTGGGCACCGAGCCCATTCCCATCGAAATGCGCTCGGAGGGTCGGACCGGCACCTTCCGGATCGAGAGCAGGGATCTGGGGTTGGCCGAATCGGCCAAGCGTCAGGGTAGTGGCCGGGATGCCTACTACACCTTGAGTTTTGATCTGCCCCCAGGCCAGGCACGCATCAATATCACCCGTGGATCCAACGTCTATTTCATTTCCCGGGCCGAAACGCCCATTGAGGCCGTGGTTTCACCGTTGGCGCCCGGCACCCGCCGCGCCATCCTCATCGTCTGTGGCCTGGCCATCGCCTGGGCGCTCTACTTCATCTCCAGTGTGACCCAACACCGCTGGCTGGGCAACCTGCGGCGCAAATTGCCTCTGGGCCGCCTGCAATCCAAAAAGACGGCGGCCTGATTTCCCTTTCCGCTCCAACAGGCACAGGTGGGCTGAACACGCCATCAGCCCACCTGTGTCTGTTCCTGGCACGGGCGTGGTTGCTCCCCGGGTATGTTTTGGCAATGGTGACATCGAGAGTGGATGGCTGCTCCCGGCCAATGTTACCCAAAATCAGTACTTCGGGATGGTTGCCCATGGGCGGAGTGAGCGCCCTCAGCTGCGGCACCGTTCGGCCTGGCCCGACATCTGAGGTTGCCGACCCCGCGGCGAAATCGTGAACTACTGAAAAGGGCAGACATCCGTTATACTGGCTGACAGATGGATGCAACAGGGGTGTCTCAGGTGTGTAGGCCCCTTCTCCCGGAGGATGCCAAAATGAGCGCCGACCCGGATCGTCTTCTCAGCCGCATTGTGGTTACCGCCCTCACTATCTTTATCGTCGCTATTCTTTTACTCATCGCGGTTTTGCTGCGGGAATTCTGGCTACAGCAGCGGGTGGCCGAGCTCAGCGGTAGCGTCCAGGTCAACCTGGAGGATCTGGAGAAGACCACCGACGCGATCCAGAGCGAGCTGTCCGACGTGCGCGCCGCGCCTGAATCGGCCCAGGAAGGCGAGGCCTGGAGTGACGTGGCCCGGCTGCTGGACAATGTGGATCAGCAGCTGGAAACCATTGAAGAAAACCTGGTGGAGGTGGTCACGGTGCTGGAACCGGAAGCCGACCTGGCGGCCGCGGACCAGCCGTCCCCCCAGGAGCCGGCCGTCGTCCAGGATCGGGCAGACCAGGTTTTCACCATCTTCACCATGCTCTTGGGGGTTGCCTCCATTGCCATCGCCATCCTGTTGGGCATGGCCCTCTCTGTGGAACAGGGGGTGACGGGCGAGGATCGCGGCCTAAAGATCTTCCAGCGCCATCGCCCGGAATAACAGCCACCCTCCCCTTTCCCCATTTTTGACAACAGCTATACGAATATGCTACCCTTTTCACGTTTAGGGCGGGAGCCTGACTGGCTGATTCCCGTCCCATGGGGAAGTGGGTGACCCTGCCGGCCTGCATAGGACAGCCCGCAGAGAGCCCCTCCCATCGGCAACCCACTGGAGTCCCGGTATCCGGTTGCCAGGTGTGCAATCTCAGCGACTACGGTGGACCGCCTGTCCTCCCGCCAGGGAGGCGGATCATGGGCGCCGCAGCGATGGATTGTGAAACACATGGCAATTGACTTCCAAGATGGGTGCCGACGTGATCTGTGCTGGATGGACAACCCCGGTGCGTGATCCGGCTGCATGCAATCGAGCGACGTTGCACCCTCTTGGTCTTGACCGGAGGGTTTTTTCATTGAGCGAAAGGTTGGAGGCCAAACGTTCCCCCTTTGAAAGGTCCAAAAAGGAAGCCATGCGCACAGTATTTTGGGAAGACAACAAAGTCAAAATGATCGACCAGCGACTGCTGCCGGGAACCTTTGCCCTGGCAGAGTTTGACACGGTCGAGGGGGTCGCCCGGAGCATCCGGGAGATGTATGTGCGTGGCGCGCCGGCCATTGGCGCCACCGCGGCCTTCGGCATGGCCCTGGCTGCGCTACACAGCCAGGCCACCGACCGGGAGGGCCTTCTGGCCGATCTGCGGGCCGCCAAGGCCACCCTGGACGCGGCCCGCCCCACCGCCGTCAACCTCTTCTGGGCCACCGCCCGCCTGCTGACCCTGGCCGAGCAGACCCAGGCCGACGTGGAGACATTGCGCCAGGCCTTGCTGGCCGAAGCCCAGGCCGTCGCCGACGAGGATGTGGAGATCAACCGCCGCATGGGCTTCCACGGCGCTGAACTCATCCCGGACGGCGCCAACGTGCTCCACCACTGCAACACCGGCGCCCTGGCCGCCGTGGACTTCGGCACCGCCCTGGGCGTCATCTACGCCTGCCAGGAGCAGGGCAAGCGGATCCACGTCTGGGTGGATGAGACCCGCCCCCGGCTGCAGGGTGCCCGCCTGACCGCCTGGGAGCTGATGCGGGCCGAAGTGCCCATGCACCTCATTGCCGACAATGCCGCCGGCCACCTCATGCGTACCGGCCAGGTGGATGTGGTCATCTTCGGCGCCGATCGGGTGGCCGCCAATGGCGACGTGGCCAACAAGATCGGGACCTACAAGCTGAGCGTGGTGGCCAAAGAGAACGGCATCCCGGTCTATGCCGTGGTGCCCACCAGCACCATCGACCTGAACCTGCCCGACGGGGATCACATCCCCATCGAGGAGCGGGGGCCGGAAGAGGTGACCCACATCGGTGAGACCGTCATCGCGCCGGAAAATGTCCCGGTCTACAACCCGGCCTTCGATGTGACCCCCCACCGCTACATCACCGGCATCGTCACCGAAGAAGGGGTCTGTTACCCCCCCTTCACCCAGAGTTTGCGCAAGGCCAAGGAGGCGGCCGAAGCCCGCATCGCGGCCCGGCGCCGACAGCGGTAGATCTCCAGGTTAGCCATGAACCACCTGACCAGCGTCTGTGTCTTCTGTGGGGCCAGTGCCGGTGTTCGGCCCATCTACCGGCAGGCCGCCGCGGCGTTGGGCCGTGAGCTGGGCGCCCGGCGCATCCGCCTGATCTACGGCGGCGGCAGCGTGGGCCTGATGGGCGAGCTGGCCCGGTCGGCCCTGCAACACCAGGGCGAGGTCATCGGCGTCATCCCCCAGTCCCTCACGGCCCGGGAGACCAGCGGCGAGCCGATCGGGAGGTGGATCGTGGTGGACACCATGCACGAGCGCAAAGCCACCATGGCCGCCCTGGCCGACGCCTTCATTGCCCTGCCGGGCGGCTTTGGTACCCTGGAGGAACTCTTCGAGAGCATCACCTGGGGGCAACTGGGCATCCACCGCAAGCCCATCGGCATCCTGAACGTGGCCGGCTACTTCGATCCCCTGCTCACCCTGATCGACCACGCGATCGTGGAAGGATTCATTGCCCCCCTGTATCGAGGGCTCTTCGTGGTCGCCGACACGCCGGCCACCCTCCTGGATCGGCTGGCCGAGCATGAGACGCCGCCTGGCCTGGTGCAGTGGCTGAGCGCCGACGAGACGTAGCCCATCCCGGCGGAAATTTGCCGATGGTTTCCACCGGAGGCAGGGTCGCCAAATTTCTGCATAGGCATTTACGCCAGATTGTGGTTGAAAGGACGACATGGATGACCTGTGTAATCACCGGTTCCGTTGCTTACGATTATTTGATGCGCTTCCCGGGGCGTTTCCGGGATCATATCCTGCCTGACCAGCTCGAGAATCTGAGCGTCAGCTTCCTGGCCGATTCCATGCGCCGGGAACGGGGAGGCGTGGCCGCCAACATCGCCTACACCATGAAACTGCTCGGGGCCGATCCGGTGATCCTGGCCACCGTGGGCCAGGACTTCGGCGACTACCGCCGCTGGCTGGAAGAGCAGGGCCTGCGCACCGACCAGATCATCGAGATCCCCGACGAGCTGACGGCTACCTTCTTCGTCAGCACCGACCTGGATCAGAACCAGATTGCCAACTTCTACACCGGCGCCATGGGCCATGCCCGCCACTACGGCCTGGCGGACCGCCAGCTCACCGACGCCAGCCTGGTCCTCATCAGCCCCAACGATCCCACCGCCATGCTCAACTACGCACGGGAATGCAAGGCCCACGGCATCCCCTATGCCTACGACCCCAGCCAACAGATCGCCCGCCTGAGCGGCGAAGAGCTGGAGCAGAGCATCCCCGGCGCCGCGTACCTGCTGTGCAACGAGTATGAGCTGGCCATGATCCAGAACAAGACCGGCTGGTCCCTGGCCCAGCTCCAGGATCAGGTAGACACCCTGGTGCTGACCCTGGGGAAACGGGGCAGCGTGATCTACACCGACGGCCGGGCCTATGAGATCCCCGTGGCCCAGGTGAGCTGGGTGGATGACCCTACCGGCGCCGGCGATGCGTACCGGGGGGGCTTCTTCGCCGCCCGCCTGGCCGGCCTGCCCTGGGAGGTCTGTGGGCGGGTGGGGGCGCTCTGCGGCGCCTACGCGCTGGAACATATGGGCACCACCACCCATCGCTTCACCATCGACGAATTCATCGCCCGGTACGAGGAACACTTCGGCCCGGAGCCGGCCCTGGCCCGGCTGAAGCAGCGCCAGGCCGCCACGCCGTGAGCTTCTCAGCAGGGGTGACTACGCCCGAACTGGCCGGGATCCGGGCCGTGTTGATGGCCGATCCCCTCTGGGCGGCCTACGGCCTGGCCGATCTGCAGCCCCGGTTTGCGCCCTACTGTCGCTGGTACCTGGCCGACTCGCCGGCAGGGCCGGGGCTGGTCCTCCTCTTCAGCGGCTTGACGCCCCCGGTGCTGTTGACCGTCGGGACCGTCGACGGGGTGGAGGCGGCCCTGGCCCAGGCCCCGCTGCCGGCGACCATCTACATGAGTGCCCGGCTGGAACATCTGCCGGCCCTCCAGGCCCACTACGACTTCGGCGGAGATGTGCGCCCCATGCTGCGCATGGCCCTGGTCAATCCCGGCAGAAATTCGCCGATGGTTTCTACCAAAGGGAGTGCGCCCAGAGGGCACCCGGAATTTCCGCCGGGGTATTTCCGCCAGAGTGTACCAGTGGCGCCGACCCCGGCCGGAGCTGCCCTGGACATTGCGCCCATCCGGCTGACGCCCGGAGACGAGGCACGGCTGCGGGCGCTGTATGCCCACGGCGGCGACTTTACGCCCGATGCCTTCGACCCCTACCAGGTGGAGAATGGCGTCTTTTACGGCATCCAGGATGGCCAGGGCCAGCTGCTGGCGGCCGGCGGCACCCACATCGTGGACTGGCGCCAGGGCGTGGCGGCCATCGGCAACGTCTACACCCGGCCGGACTGTCGGGGCCGGGGATATGGGACGGCCGTGGTCCAGGCTGTGGTGGCGGAGCTCCGCAGCCGGGACGTGATCCACATCGTCCTCAACGTGGATCTGCGCAACCAGGTGGCCCGCCGCCTGTACACCCGCCTGGGCTTCACGGTCCACTGCCCGTTTGTGGAAGGCATCGGACACAACCTGAATACGAAATCACGTGAACACCCAACTACGTGAACACCAAACTATAAGGAGAATGATTGCATGACGACCATGACCAAAGACCGTAACTACGACATCGCCGACATCAATCTGGCCGAGCGGGGGCGGTTCCGCATGGCCTGGGCCGCCAAGGAGATGCCGGTGCTGGACCTGATCGAAGAGCGCTTCCGCCAGGAGCAGCCCTTCAAGGGCAAGCGTATCGCCGCGGCCATGCACGTGACGTCGGAGACGGCTAACCTGATGCGGGTGCTCATCGCCGGCGGCGCGGAGGTGGCCCTCTGTGCCAGCAACCCCCTGAGCACCCAGGACGACATTGCCGCGGCCCTGGTGGCCTACTACGAAATGCCCGTCTTCGCCATCAAGGGCGAGTCGGTGGAAGAGTACAACCAGCACCTGAACGCCGTCCTGGACATCGAGCCCCACATCACCATGGACGACGGCATGGACCTGGTGGCCATGCTCCACACCCAGCGCCAGGAGCTGCTGCCCAACGTGGTGGGCGGCACGGAAGAGACCACCACCGGTGTGATTCGGCTGCGGGCCATGGCGGCCCAGGGCAAGCTGGCCTTTCCGGTCATCGCGGTCAACGACGCCATGACCAAGCACTTCTTCGACAACCGCTACGGGACCGGCCAGAGCACCATCGACGGCATTATCCGGGCCACCAACATCCTTCTGGCCGGCAAGAACTTTGTGGTGGGCGGCTACGGCTGGTGCAGCAAGGGCATTGCCATGCGGGCCCGGGGCATGGGCGCCAACGTCATCGTCACCGAGGTCAACCCCCTGCGGGCGCTGGAGGCGGTGATGGACGGCTTCCGGGTGATGCCCATGCTGGAGGCTGCCCGCATCGGCCACATCTTCTGCAGCGCCACCGGCGACATCCACGTGCTGGACAAGCACCACTTCGAGGTCATGCGGGATGGCGCCATCCTGGCCAACAGCGGCCACTTTGACGTGGAAATCAACCTGAAAGCCCTCCGGGCCATGAGCACCCAGGTGACCCGGGTGCGGGATTTCCTGGACGAGTACACCCTGGCCGACGGCCGGCGCCTCTACGTGGCCGGCGAGGGCCGTCTGGTCAACCTGGCAGCCGCGGAGGGGCACCCCAGCGCGGTGATGGACATGAGTTTCGCCAACCAGGCCCTGGCCGCCGAGTATCTCCTGAAGCACGCCCACGAGCTGGACAAAAACGTCTATAACGTCCCCGATGCCATCGACCAGGAGATCGCAGCCCTCAAGCTCAAGGCCATGGGTGTGGAAATCGATACCCTGACGCCGGAACAGAAAGCCTACCTCAACGAGTGGGCCCTGGGCACCGGCCATTGATGTCCCGCGGTTGCCCATGGCAGCGAGGAGCGGTGGCAATGAAATCATGCGAGTGAAACGGACGAGTACAGAGGAGATAACCCTATGACCACCTTTATGACGGCACCGAAATTGCTCTTTACCAGCGAATCGGTGACCGAAGGCCATCCAGATAAAATGTGCGACCAGATCAGCGATGCGGTGCTGGATGCCGTCTACGCCCAGGATCCCTACGGTCGGGTCGCCTGCGAGACCGCCATCAAGACCGGCTTTGTCATGCTGCTGGGCGAGATCACCACCACCGCAGAGCTGAACTACGATCAACTGGTGCGACAGGTGATCCGGGACATCGGCTTTGACTGCAGCAAGAAAGGGTTCGACGGTAACACCTGTGGTGTCCAGGTGGCCATCGCCGCCCAGAGCCCGGACATTGCCATGGGGGTGGACAAGGCGCTGGAGGCCAAGGAAGGTCAGATGGAGGAGGATGAACTGGAGGCCATCGGCGCCGGTGACCAAGGGATGATGTTCGGCTTCGCCTGCGACGAGACCCCCACCCTCATGCCCATGCCCATCTACCTGGCCCACAAGCTGGCCCGCCGCCTGAGCCAGGTGCGCAAGGAGGGGATCCTGCCCTGGCTGCGCCCCGACGGCAAGACCCAGGTCACGGTGGAATATGCCTACGGCCGCCCCAAGCGCATCCACACCGTGCTCATCAGTACCCAGCACGACCCTGATGTGACCCAACCGGAGATCCGCCAGGCCCTCATCGAGCACGTCATCGATCCGGTATTACCCCAGGAGCTGGTGGACAAGGACCTGCGCATCTTCACCAACCCCACGGGCCGCTTCGTGGTGGGCGGGCCCATGGGCGACGCCGGCCTCACCGGCCGCAAGATCATCGTGGACACCTACGGCGGCATGGGCCGCCACGGCGGCGGCGCCTTCAGCGGCAAAGACTGCACCAAGGTGGACCGGAGCGCAGCCTATGCGGCCCGTTGGGTGGCCAAGAACATCGTCGCAGCCGGGCTGGCCCGCCGCTGCGAGATCCAGCTGGCCTACGCCATCGGCGTGGCCCGGCCCCTGAGCATCAACGTGGAAACCTTCGGCACGGCCCAGATCAGCGACGAGCAGATTGTCCGGCTCATCGAAGAGCACTTCGACCTGCGGCCAGGAGCCATCATCCGGGACCTGGGCCTGCGCCGGCCCATCTATCGCCAGACCGCGGCCTACGGCCACTTCGGCCGGGATGACATCGAGCTGCCCTGGGAAGACACCAGCCGGGCCGCCGCGTTGCGCCGGGCCGCCGGTCTGGAGGAAATGGCCCACGCTTGATCCATTCCCCGGCCGGCCTCAACCCGGCACGGACGTGGATGCCCCGATACCGGGCCTGCTCCGCTGGCCTCCCCCGGGAGAGCCGCAGAGGGGCCCGGCTGCTTTTGGGTGCCGCCCTGGGCCTGGTTGTATAATGCCCACTATGCAAATAGATGCCACTTGTGGACCCGTTGCCGGAGCCCGGCGCATCCGGCCCCTGGTGTTGTTGATGACGTTCCTGGCCCTGGCGTGGAGCGTGCTGGGCTGTACCCCAGGCCTGCAGGTACCTTCTACCCTGAACCAGGCCGAGACCATCGCCCGGGAGGATGCCCGGCGGCCCCTCCCCCGACACGATTCCTCGGCTCCCATCGTCACGGTGGAAGTCCGCGCCGCCACCCCCATCTACCCCGGGGATCCGGTCACCATCGTGGTGCGGGCCATCAGCCAGGAGCCGGTGGACGCCTACCGCCTGGCCATCGACGGCGCGGATACCGGGTGGCGTGCCGTGAAACGGTTGCCGGAAGGTTTGCTTTCCTTCGAGTGGACCGCCGGCGAGCCCGGTTCCTACGCGCTCATCGGCCAGGCCCGCACCGCGAGCGGCACCGTCGGTGAAGGCCGCCGCCTCCTCACCGTCGAGCCACCGGACCCATCGTCGGGCCAGACCGGCCAGCCGGTCACCCGACCCGATTCCACGGCCCAGGACACCGTCATCTTCTACGCCAGCTCGGTTACCCTGCCCACCTACCCCTTCGCCGAGTACCAGAGTCAGGCCGTGGATCCGGCCTACCGCTGGCCCTACCGGCGCTTCGACCGGGATCGCTTCTGGCAGCAGGCGCCCCAGCCCAGCCCCCAGACCTATCAGTTGCTCATCCTGGAGAACCGCTACCTGCAGGTCCTCATCCTGCCGGAGTTGGGCGGCCGCATCTGGCAGGTGATCCACAAGCCCAGCGGCAATCGCATGTTCTACCAGAACAACGTGGTCAAGCCCTCTCCCTGGGGACCGCCCCAGCAGCTCGGCTGGCTTGCCCTGGGCGGCCTGGAGTGGAACCTGCCCGTGACCGAGCATGGCTACGACTGGGGAACACCCTGGGATTACCAGGCGTTACAAGAAAGCGATACCGTGGCATCGGTGACGGTGGCCACCCCACAGGATGGCCGCCTGCTCCATGCCAGCATCACCGTGACCCTGCGCGCCGGGTCCGCCAGCCTGGAGGTTGCACCGACGATTACGAACCTGAGCCCGGATGAATTGCAGTTCGACTACTGGCAGACGGCCATGTTGGCGCCCGGCACCGGCAACCGGCCCAGCCCGGACCTGCACTTCGTGTTGCCGGGGCGGCTCATGACCGTGCACAGCACTGCCAACCCGGATCTGACCGGCCCTACCCTACTCTTCACCTGGCCCCACTACAAGGGGCGGGACCTGAGCAGACTGGGCAACTGGCAGGAGTACCTGGGCTTTTTCGAATACCCTGCCGCCCATGGGCCTTTCACTGCCGTCTACGATCCCTGGTACGATGCCGGCGCCGTACGAATCTATCCGCCTGAGATCATGCGGGGCAGCAAGGTGTTCGGCCTGGGCTGGGAGAACGCCCTGGGCAGCGACCTATTCACCGACGACGATTCGGCCTACGTGGAGCTACACGGCGGGCTGGCACCCAGCTTCTTTGAACAGGCGCGGCTGGCGGGGGGCGCCTCTGTCTCCTGGCAAGAACAATGGTATCCCGTGGTCGGTCTGAGGGACCTGACCACCGCCAATGCCAACTTGGCCCTGCACCTGGCCCGCACCGCGGACGCCTTCCAGGTCGACCTCTATCCCACCCGACCGCTGAACGGCGTCATCCGCCTGCTGGCCAACGGCGTGCCGGTGGCCCGACGGGCTGTGGTGGCCGGCCCGGAAGCGCCCTTCCAGGGTGTGCTGCCGGTGGACGGGGCCGTCCCCCCGCAGGTTCAGCAGTGGCAGGTTCAGGTGGAAGACCAACAGGGGCAGATCTGGATCTCTTACGAGATGAGTGATCCGTCATGACACAACGACGTCCCAATGCCATTTTTCCGTCGTGGTTACTGTGGCTGATTGGCCCCGTCACCGTGCTGGCCGCCGCAATCATCGTCCTGGCCGTGGTGCTGGGCATCCAGGCTGGCCAGCGACAGATCGAAATTCAGCGGCGCCAGCAGGTGGGGATCGCCCTCCAGCG
>FWPU01004836.1_pt1 | contig 30615 bp, 31 predicted proteins | sample 2228361 | NCBI WGS metagenome assembly FWPU01 (sample SAMEA103939777, study PRJEB20133) | metagenome | reverse complement strand
CGGGCAGGCAGGATGCCTGCGCTACACTTTTCGGATAGGCTCTTAACCGCTCCGTGACTGTCGCGGCTCAGATGCATCGGGGCGGAGTCACGGCTGCCCCCGAATCGAATTCGGTGTCTAAGGCGGCGGAACGAAAGTCTGCTCAAGCAGACTCGTTTGTCGTTTAGCCCCGATTCATCGGGGCTTTCCAGCCGTTGCAGACGCTGAATTCGATTCGGCGGGAGGAGGGCTGCCCGTCCGCGTGCGTCCGTTTGATGACTCGCCTTGCGCAGTGACGCCGTGCCCAATCAACTGACTTTTGCGTTTCACATTTCCTCTCCCGTAAGTTATAATGAGGAGGGAATCGGTCGTTGCGCAGGAGAGTGCGCAGCGCCAAAAAAACAGGAGGGATGAAAGGTGGATACACAGAAGGTCATTGAGGGTTTGAACAAGGATCTTTCGATGGAGTACGCGGCGATCATTCAGACGATGCAGCACGCCTTCTTGATGCAGGGCTACGAGCGGGAGTTCCTCGCCGGGATGCTGGTGCAGCACGCGCAGGAATCGCTCATGCACGCGAAGATGTTGGGCGATAAAATCGTGGCGCTGGGCGGCGTGCCGACGGTGGAGGTGGGGCGCATCCGTCAGTCCACCGACACGCGGGAGATGCTGGAACAGGATTTGGAGATGCACAATGAGGTCATCGCCAACCTGAATGAGCGGCCGCAGCAGGTGCAGGACGACGCCGCACTGCGCGTGATGATTGAGCAAGCCATCTCTGAGGAAGTAACGTTCATGGAGAAGTTGGAGAAAATCCTGTCCATGAAGAAAATCGCGGTGGCGGAGAAGGACGTGCAACTCAGAAAGACGGCGGTGGGTTAATCGGACAAGGAGGCGATGGTCATGGTGGAAGCCAAACTGCCCCCGGTTGCTTGGCTGTCTTCTGAGGCGGTTGCCAAAGTGCAAGCCCTCGAGGAGAAACTGGGTCATGTTGTTATCGTCGCCGACGAGCAACCGTTCGTATCGGCTCAACTGACGCAAGAGCAACTCGATGCGCTCTGGGAGTTGGAGAAGGAGTTAGGCGTCTGTCTCATTGCCTACCGAAAGCCGACGAAATGACCCTATCAGTCTGTTTTAAGTGACGGAGTGGGTGGGGAAGGGAATCACGCGACCCGGCTTGCCCTCTCGGTGTGTCTTTTGGGAAACTTTCGCGGTTCGCACACCGGTCAGCAGTGATTTCAACTGCTGCATCTGCGCGCCGTCTAAGGTCATCGTTTTCTGGACGAACCAGCCGACGCCGGTGCCCCACGCCAACTGCGTGAGTTCCAGTTCCTGAGAGCCGTCAGGACGCATCCGCAGCGTGACCTCAATTTTGTCTTCGGCGGTTTCGCCCGTTAACTCCCCTAAGAAGATTTCAGCCGATTGTGGTTTTAGAGCCAGCATGTTTCAGTTTGCTCCTTGTTACGTTCTTCTTACGAGTGCTGCAATTTCCTTGCCGCACACACGAAAAAGGCTGGCAGTGACGCCCGCTCCTACAATTTGTCTTTGTCGGAAGTGAGCAACGCGTCTACGCGAATGAGTTTCTGCGTCTCCGACGTGCGCGTTGCTCTGCAATGCCCGCAGCGGCTCGCGCAGCCGCCCGCTTTTTTTCGTCGCAGCACTTGCCACGTTAGATAGAGCGCGGCGCAGGCGACGAGGATGAGAGCGATGATGTTTTGAACGGCAGGAGACATTTTTCAGCGATGAGGGATGAGGGATAAGAGATGAGAGATAACAACTATTCATCCCTCATCTCTCTTCCTTCATCCCTCATCCTAAACCTAACACCCTTCCGACTTGATATACCACCAACGACCCCAGATACGCGAGCGCAGTCATGTAGGCAACCATGAAGGCTGCCCATCGCCAACTGTTGGTCTCGCGGCGCACGATGGCGATGGTGGAGATACATTGACACGCCAGCACAAAGAACACCATCAGCGATACGGCGACGAGGGGCGTGTAAACGGGTCGTCCGTCGGGATACTTTTCACGGCGCAATGCCTCGCGTAAGCCGACGGAGGTTTCGTCCGCTTCGCCGACGTTGTAAACGGTTGCCAACGTGCTGACCAGCACCTCGCGGGCGGCGAAAGAACCAATCAGACCAATGCCCATTTTCCAGTCGAATCCCAGCGGTCGCACGACAGGTTCGATGAGGCGTCCGAGCCGTCCCGCGTAACTGTGTCGAAGCTGCTCGCCCGCCGCCTGTTCCTTCGTTTCGTTCGGAAGCGGTGTGCGCTGCGGGTAAGCGACCAGGAACCAGAGGACAATCGAAATCGCCAGAATAATTGTTCCCGCCCGGCGCAAGAACTCGCTGGCGCGCTCCCACATCGTCATCACGACGTTGCGCAGCGCGGGCGCGCGGTAGGGCGGCAGTTCCAACAGGAACGGCGAAGGCTGACCTTTGAACAGCGTGCGGCGGAAAAGCCAGCCGACACACATCGCCGCGCTCATGCCGAGAAGATACATCGCTAACATCGTCAACGCGGGCAGCGAGATAATCCCCCACACGCGGCGGTCCGGGATGAACGCGCCTATCATCAGCGTATAAACCGGCAGCCGCGCGCTGCAACTCATCAGCGGCGCGATGAGGATGGTCAGGAAACGGTCGCGTTTGTTTTCAATTGTGCGCGTTGCCATGATGCCCGGAATCGCGCAGGCAAACGAACTCATCAGCGGAATGAACGACCGCCCGTGCAAGCCGACGCTGGACATGAGTTTGTCCATCAGAAACGCCGCCCGCGCCAGATAGCCGCTGTCGTCCAGCAGCGCGAGGAAGAAGAACAAGAAAAGTATTTGCGGCAGGAATACGACCACCGCGCCCGCGCCCGCAATCACCCCGTCGACGATGAGCGACCGCAGCGCGCCTTCGGGCATGAGGCTGGCAACGAGTCCGCCCAGCCATTGCATCACACCGTCAATCGCGTCCATCGGCAGTTTTGCCCACGAGAAAATGGACTGGAAAACTATCAGCATAAGAGCGAGAAAAATGACGGGACCGACGATGCGGTGCGTGAGAACGCGGTCCACGCGCTCCGTCAGAGTCAGCCGCGCTTCCTTCGGCGCGCTCATCGCGTCGCGGCAGACCTCGTTAATCCAGCGGTAGCGTTCAGTCGCTTCGGCGTGAATAGTGTCCACGTCGCCGGTGCGCAGGCGCGACCGCACTTCTTCAACGGTTGGCTGCCAGCTATTGCCCCACCGTTGATGAACGACTTCGGCGGCACTGTCGCTGACCAACATGCGCAGGGCGAGCGCGTTCGCCCAGACTTCATCAATCCGCAGGTCTTTTTGAAGTCGCTCTGTGAGTTCGGCAGTCGCGGCTCTCAGCGCGGTCGGCAGCGGCACGCGATGTTTAGGCAGCGGCGGCATCGTCGTCAACTTCTCGCGCAGGTCGTCCATGCCTTGCCCTTTGTGCGCGACGAGCGGCACGACGGGCACGCCCAATTTCGCCTCCAGAATTTTCGCGTTGACCGTCCGCCCGTGCGCTTGCGCCGTGTCGAGCATGTTGAGCGCAACGACGACGGGCAAACCGAGTTCCATAACCTGCGTGACGAGATAGAGATTGCGCTCGAGGTTGCTGGCATCCACGACGACAACGACCATATCAGGGCGGGGGGTGTCGTTGCGCAGCCCTAACAAAACGTCGCGGACGATGTCTTCATCGGGGGAACGAGAGGTGAGGGAATACGCGCCGGGTAGGTCAAGAACCGTCACGCTGCTGCCGTCGGGCAACGTGCAGCGACCTTCCTTTTTCTCCACCGTGACGCCGGGGTAGTTCGCCACCTTTTGCCGTAAGCCCGTCAGTTTATTGAACACCGTCGTCTTGCCCGCGTTCGGGTTGCCGACGAGGGCGACCAACTGTGGGCGAGCGGCGATGGGCGGACGATGAGTTGTCAGGGGCAAATCGGTCGTCATCAGTCCAGGGGTCAACAAAGACATGGAGTAGTGGAGTGATGGAGTAATGGAGTATTGGAAACATGAAACAACACTCCAACACTCCAACACTCCAACACTCCATGACTCCATGTCTTCATTGACCCAAAACAATGTTGTGCGCTTCGCGCTTGCGCAAACTGAGATGGTAGCCGCGCACGGTGACTTCTAACGGGTCGCCCAGCGGCGCTAACTTCACGACGGACACGCGCGTGCCCGGCACAAAGCCTAATTCCAACAAACGCTGCGCCAAATCGGGCGAGCCGCCCACGCGCAGAATCTTCCCCCCCCGTCCGGGCGGGCAACGGTCTAAGGTGAGTTCGGTCATAGAAACTTCTCAGGGATGAGGGATGAGGGATGATTATGTCTATCCAATGAACCTTACTTTCATCTCTTATCCCTCATCCCTCATCCTTCATTCTCGCTACTTTTCTGCTATCCGCTGATAGCGATTGACCTGCTCCACGAAAAGCCGCGCTAACTGTTCGGCGTCAAAGGGCCATGCGTAAGTGATGCGCACGTTGGGATGCTCTCGTTTTGCCTTCTCCACCTTCCCGAAGATGTCATACTCGGCGTGCGTGCCGCCTTTGATAACCATGACAGAGAGCACGACGACGCGCCCCGCACCCTTCTTGATGACGCTGTCAATCGCTTCATCCACGTCCAACCCGCAGGCTTCGTTGTGACAGACCTCCACGATGTCGTAGCCGCCTAACTCCTTCATGCGCGCTGCCAATGCCTTCACGGAGGCGTCGTAGGGGTCATTTTCGGGCGTGCGCTTCCACTGGCGTCCTTCTCGCTCCAGCGCGTGCAGTCGTTCCACCAATTCCGACGGCGCTTTCTTTTCGCCGCCTGCCTCCGTAATCTGTGCATGAAGGCGACGCATCTCGAGCAGTTTCTCGCGCGGGAAGTCCCGAGCCGCCAATCCGTGTCCTACCACTACCACCCCGACTTTCTCCCCCGCTGCGCGGGAGACACCCGCGAAGTTCAACAACGCCACCCCCACAGCGGCGACGAGCAACGCCACAAACAACGTCCGACTCCAAACGTAGCCCAACACTTTCACGTCTGCGTTCACGTTTCTTTCCTTTCTCTCAGTCAAGTTGATGAGAGAAGGCTGACGCAAGAGCGGTCAGTCTCCTCTCACCAGAAGGGAATCACTTCATGGTCAAGTAGGAAACTAACGCCCCTGCGCCCGGTTGGGCGCTGCGAACTCCGGGTCAACGTAGCGAGGCTGGTTGCCAGCGGGGACAGCCGGTGCATTCACCTGTCCCTGTCTGCCTCCCAGCACGCGCCACAGCCCGGCAACGATCACCACCAATACGACTACTGCTGCAACGTAGTGCCGCCAGTCCCCCTGTTTTCCGAGCACGCGCCTCACCTCACTGTAGCGTCCAGCGCACGCTGTCGCGCAACGCGCCGACAGTGAGCGGCTTAACGTGCCCGTCCACAAACGCGACGTTTGCCTGTCCCTGATGCCGGGGCCAGCAGCGTCCGAAACTCGTGCCTGTCAGCGGCGGATTGCCCGTCCAGAACTGCGGTGGATAGACACGATAATATCCCAGCACAATCGTCGTTGGACTGGTTGCTGGACTCCACGTGCTTTCCACCAGCAGCGGGACTTCGGCAGGACGACCCACAGATGCCAGACTCTTACCGATGCTGGGCAGGGGAACGGGCGAACTGCCGTCCGCAGCGGGCGCGAGTGCATCCGCGTTGTAACCGTAACTGGGGAACAGCCCGAAAAAATAGCCCCAGTTTGGGTTCGCGCGATTGCGGTAGCTCAACTGCCCCGGCGGAGCGTAGTCCGTCTTGTCCGACGGGCACTCGAAGACGTCGAAGTTCTTCACGTAGGGCAGGATGAGCCACGGCCAGCGCCACGCGCCAAAGTTGTTCGGCTGCGAGACACCCGCCGCGCCCCGGTAATAGAGCATCGGCAGCGTCTCGTCGTAGTCCTGCACGTACATCTGGAAGGCAAGTCCCAGTTGCTTGAGGTTGCTCGCGCAACTTGCCTGCCTTGCCTTCTCCCGCGCCTGTGCGAACACCGGCATCAGCATCGCCGCCAAGATGGCGATGATGGCAATCACAACCAGTAATTCAATGAGCGTGAAACCCGATCTATCGGGACTGCCACGCCCGCGACCTTGTCTATACATAACATATCGCCTCCAGAAAAATTGACAATGGTCGTCAGACGTGGTAAACTCAAAGCGGTGTCGGCTGTGGTTTACCACGGCTGACTTGCGGGCGAGCGTCTCATCTACGCTTGCCCGCGTTTTCTTTTTCTGTCACGTTCGCGGCTTGCCTCACCTCCCTGACGACAAGGGGAAGGAAGGGGAAATATAAGGAAGGGTCATATTGCCGTTATCATTTCCCCTTCCTTCCCCTACTTCCTCTTCCTGCCCTGTCGTCTTACGGCGTTGGTTCTCCCCGTCCGTTCCAATACGAGTTGTCCTTCTCCACCACTTCGCGCTTGAACCACTTCACGTGCCCATCGCAGAACGCCACGTTGGCGCCGTTCTGATGGCGCGCTGAGATGCGCGAGAACCCCTGCTTGCCGGGGAAGTCCACCGGCGGGCTGGTGCAGCCGGAACTCGGAAACCCCAGCGAACGCGCTGGCAAATAAGGCGGGTCGAGTGAGTAGCCGTGATTGCCGAGCACGTTGCACGCCGTTGTGCCCGCATCGTAGCCCAGCGGATTCAGGTAGTATCCGCCGGTGCCGTCGCTGTCGGCAATGGCAATCGTCTGGGCGGGCACCTGAATCACAGCGTCTATCACCGGCACGTTGCCGCCTTGAGCGAACGGGCGCGAGTTGCCCAAATACTGGTAGTTGTAACCGTAACTGATGTTGCGCCCGCGTTGCGTTCCCGTCATCTGAAACGCCCTCTGCGACTGCGATAGACTGGGGCAGACGAAAATACCGACGCTCTTCACGTAGGGCTGTAAAACGTCGTGCCACCGCTCCGCTCTCCCCACACGATTGTAGGAAAACGCCGGATACGCCCCGTAATCCTGAACGTACATCTGAATCGCCAACCCCATCTGCTTCAAGTTCGACCCACAACTCGCCTGCCGCGCCTTCTCCCGCGCCTGCGCAAATACAGGCATGAGGATTGCCGCTAAAATCGCGATTATAGCGATGACCACCAACAACTCAATCAGAGTAACCCCGCGTTCCTTTGCGGGCGTAAACCCGCGCCGTGCGCTTCTGCGAAACATAGAAACACTCCCTTTTGCTTGACAGAATGCGCCGCGCTATGGTAAACTCTCGTCGGTGCGCTGTGGGTTTACCACGGCGGCGCTGGGCTGGCGGAGGACTTTGGCGAGGCTTCAGCCAGCCCTTTTGCGTTTCTCAACCTTGGTTTGGGCAAACCTTGTGCCGAAAGGGACAGATTTTGAAATTGAGAATCAATCTCAATTTTTGCCGAGTTGTTAGACGCCACTGCTTGTGAAAAGTTTCCTGAGTCTCTGATTTATTTTTCAGCAGAAAGGATGAGGCAAAGCATGTCACATTACCCTTACGGAAGTCCATTGGGGCGTTTGGCGGAACTCCGCGACGCGCGCAGCAAGCGCGTGTCCAGTTGGGATCAGACGGGCGGGAATCGCGACTGCATCCCGATTCCCGCCGGGCAGACGGCGACGCTCGCAGACATCCAAAGCGCGGGCTGCATCCGTCACATCTGGTTCACGATTTCCTGTTCGGACAGTCGTTACCTGCGGAAACTCATTCTGCGGATGTATTGGGATGGGGAGGAGAACCCCAGCGTGGAAGTGCCCGTCGGTGATTTCTTCGGCTGTGGGCACGCGAAGTTGCAGCACTTCGTGAGTTTGCCGCTGTCGGTCATCAAAGGTCCGGGCTTGGGCACGGCGGCAGGAATGAACTGCTACTTTCCGATGCCGTTTTCGAGCCGCGCTCTCATCACGGTGGAGAACCAGTGCGAGGTCGAAGTGCGCTCGTTCTACTACTACATTGACTACGAGGAATATGACCGCCTCGCGGACAATCTCGGTCGCTTCCATGCGTGGTTCAACGTCGAGAAGCCGTGCAAAGCCCTCAAATATCCCGAGGGCAAACCGCGCGTCAACCTGACGGGCAAAGACAACTATCTCATCTTAGACGCGAAGGGGCGCGGGCACTTCGTCGGCTGCGTGATGAGCGTGGACAACTGGAACGCCTTCCACCAGAACTACACGTGGTTTGGCGAAGGGGACGATATGTTCTTCATTGACGGCGAGAAGTGGCCCCCCAGTTTGCACGGCACGGGGACGGAGGACTACTTCTGCGAAGCATGGGGCTTCCCGTCGGGGGCGTACTCGGGACCTTACACCGGCATCAGCATCGGCAGCGACACGCAAAACTGGAGCGGGCAGTGGACGCTCTATCGCTTCCACATCGAAGACCCCGTTCACTTCCAGAAGTCGCTGCGCTTCAGCATCGAACACGGTCACGCGAACGATCAGGGCAACGATTATTCATCCGTCGCTTACTGGTATCAGACCGAACCGCACAAGCCGTTCCCGCCGTTCCCCTCGCTGGAACTGCGGATGCCAAGACGGTAATCGTAGGGGCGGGACTCCGTGCCAGCCCCAATCATGGGGCAAAGGGCTGGCAGAGACGCACCGCCCCTACAAGGCGGCAACAAAAAAACGGCTCGGTTGAAGCAACCGAGCCGTTTCCGTCTCAAACTTCCCCACCGCTTTACTTCTTCGCCGGCTTCGCTGACTTCGGCGCAAAGGTGCGCAGATAGTTGACCAGATTCCAGCGGTCGCTGTCCTTGGTCTCCTTCTTGAACCCTTTCATCACCGTGCCCTCTTTGCCCTCGCTGATGATCCAAAAAATCTCCTGGTCGCTGTCTTTGGCAAACTCCGCGGTGGAGAGGTCGGGCATTTTGACGTTGGGCATCGTTTTGGCGACCTGCCCGTCGCCTTTGCCGGTTTTGCCGTGGCAGGCTTCGCACTTCTCAGCGTAAATTTTCTTCCCGGCGGCGATGGACTGCGGTGTTGCCCTCACCGGGTTCTTCAGTTTGGCATACTCCGGCGGTATTTTCTCACCGGCCCACGCCATCCACGCAAGACCCAATCCTAATCCCATTCCACCCATCACTGAAAACTGACGTCTCTTCAAGGCTTGAACCTCCTCCTCAGAATGTGAAAATGCGCGCTCAACGGTTCAGCGCGCGAGATGACGTATCGTAAGATACTCTTACGCCTTTTTTGGTTGCGGAAAAATTACGGTTCATACCGAATCCACATCGGACTCGCCCACGCCATCTTGCCGTCCTCCTGCATGATGCGGACGTAATACATGTTGACCGCGCCTGCCTTCGCCGCGTTGTCCGTCCAACTCAACTTGACTTCGCGTTTTTTCGGCTCAACGGCGTAAACGTATTCGGGCATCGCCTTGTCAATCTGCCGCACGATGTCTACGCGAGCGACGGGCGCAGTGCCCTCCACGATGACGTCCAACTTCGGCAGCGACTTCGACGTGAACTCGTCGCCCATCATCTTTTCGCCGCAACGCACGTCCAAAATGATATTGTCGTGCGCACCGTAGGAGTGACGCTTTTTGAAGGCGTCCACGATGCCTTCTCGCGTCGGTTTTTCGGCGAACACAATGGCATAACTGATGTGCGTGCTGATGTGGTCGCTGCTGACCTGAAAGCCCAGCCGATACCCCTTCTCAAAAGCCCGCCACACGAACCCGGCGGGTTGGTAGCCGCCGATGCTGTCTGGGGCGTCCTTCGCGGCTTTGGGGGCTTTGGGTTCTTCGTAGTTCTGCCGATGCCCTTGATAAATCTCCACGACGGGTTCCACCTGCGGGTCGTTGTCCCGCCAGTCAGTGCCCATGTTGGTCGCGGAGGTGTGCGAGGAGCAGAGGCCGTCAAAGAACTTGAGGTAGGCGTAGAAATTCTTCACATCGGGCGCGCCTTGTTCGGGCGTGCCAAAGAGCCTTTCGGGCGACTGCTGCGCGTTGCCGAAACGCGGCAAGGGGCGAATTCCGCGCCGGGCGAACATAACGTTGCGGTGTCCGCTGGGATAGTTAACGCTGCGCTCGTAGGTATACATCGGTATGAACGTCGGCGCGTGATGATACATGTCAATCTGCTTCTGCGACAGCCACCACGTATATTCTAACGTCATGCCCGTCGGTCCCACGCCGTTATCATGGTCGCCCGGACCAATCCAGTCCATCTTCGCCACGTCCAAGCCGTAACGCCAAATATCCTCAAACGGACCGTCCTGGTCGCGGTGGCTGGAAATCTCGGTGTGCCGATGAAACTCCCCCCGCAGGAGTTGATATGTCTTCCCGCCGATCGTTGCGCGGTATTCGCGGATGCGGCGCACGTCTTCGGCTTCGTTGGGGTGAACGGGTTCAACGCGCGGACCGTCTCCGCCCGCTCTTGCCGCCAGCAACACCGGCTCTTTCGGTTCCCCCTCGGCTTGAAGAATCGCAGCGTGAAGATTGTTTTCGCCCGCCGTGTTCGTTCCGCCCGTTCGTCCGTCGCTGGAATAAACGGCGAGCAAGCCTTTGCCTTTCAGCGGCACGACAGCGGGGCGGTTGTCCAGCAGGTTGTCCGAGTGCGGCAGCGGAATTTCCGGCGACCACTTGTCCCCGTCGTAATACATCGCAAAACTCATCCACCGCTCACCCGCACCGGTCGCCAACGCGTGACGGCGGAACAGCAGCCACACGCGCCCTTTGTCATCCACGCTCAAGCGTGGATAACTCAGTCGCACGTAGGGCGTGCGCGGCGGCTCGCCCGCGAGCATGTCCGTCGTCACCGGCGTCGCCTTGACCTCATGTGCCTGCATCAACTTCCCGCCGCTGAAACAGCGCACGACGATGTTGCGCCGAATGTAAAACGGCACGCCGCTCTTGCCCTCCCACCGCGAACCGTAATCCTTGCCCCAGTTCGGGTCGGCGTCCTCGTAGGCAATCCAGACGCGGTCTTGCTTGTCTACCGCAATGGATGGACGGGCTTCGAAACGGGGCGAGGTGGCAATCTCTTCTATGCCTATACCTCCCTGCGTGGAATAGGCAAAATGGACATCATAATTCCCCTTTCCATAGGTATCGAACGCCACATAGACGCCGCCACGTGAGTCCACAGCAATGGCAGGATGCCAGTTATTCGCTGCTCCCCCGGCGCCCATGCCAAAGGATGTAAGAGGATACAAGAACTCGCGGTCATCCCTCAATCCTCCCAGATGAATTGAAAAGTTTCCCTTTTCCCATCCCTGCCATGCAACCATGACGCCTTGTCGAACGCTGCCAACACCAGTTGCGACCACGTTGATGTCCGCACCCAGTTCCGTGGTCACGCGGCGCACGTTCGACCAATGATTCACTCTTGGGTTGTAAGTGCGAGCATACAAGTCCCAGTTACCGCCAATGTTCTGCGACCAAACCACCCACACGCGCCCTTGCCCGTCCACCGCCACCGTCGGACGCCACACGTCCAGCCCCGCCTCCGTCACGTCCATCGGCGCGCTCCACGCCTTGCCGTCGAACTTCATCAATTTGATTTGATCGCCGTTGCCTTTCGTCACGAGCGAGTCGAATTTGCCGCTAAAGACCTCATTGGTGTTGATGGGGTTGCCGTGTTTGTAGGCAACGTAGGCGCACCAAATCGTGCCATCAGGGGCGACGGCGCAGGCGGGGAAGTCCTCTTCATCCGGCGAGTTGGTGATTTGCGCCGAAAGCGGAACGCGCTCAACGGCGGCTGCACCGTCGAGGAACGTTGTGCGACTTCCGATTTTGAGGTCGCTGAGGGCAAAGGAGAAGTTGCCCTGTCGCGTCGTCACGTCGGCTTTCGCCGTCAGCGGCGCGTCCAACGTAACGATCAGTTGCACGGGACGCATCGGCGCGTTTTGCGCCGCTCCCTGTCGCCGCGAGCGAATCTTCCACGCGCTGCCGTCAATGCGGTCCTGCTGCACCAGCCGCGCGTCGAGACGCACGACCTTGCCTTCGGACAACTTGATGTCGCCGTCCCAATCCGTCGGCTGTGTGTCCTTCAAGCCCAAGGTCAGTTGCACCGCCACACCGTCCAGCGGCATCGGCACCAGCGGATTCGTCACCACCCGCCGCGCCTGTCCGCCGGAGGCTCGTTGCACCAGACCCCCGACCCCCAACACCGCCGCTGCTGCTGCCACCAACGCCCACAACGTCCGTCCTTTGCTCATCGCGCTCACCTCCGTAAACGTTCAGGGATTTGATAGCGTTATGATAACTGAATTTTCGAGAGGCTGCAAGTTTCGTTTAACGCAAGGATGCAAGGATACAAGGATACAAGGATGGTTGCATCCCTGCATCTTTGTATCCCTGCATCCCTGTATCCGTTCCTGTTATTTTCCCCGCGCCTTTGCCTTCATTTTCCTTTCACAGCGACAACCCTCTGCACCTTTAACGCAGGCAGCGACTTGTTATCGTTCGGATTGGCATGAGGCAGCCATTGTCCCTCCAACTCCACCGCCGCGTTCTGCGTCGCAAACTCTTTGACCTTGGCGAACGCCTCCGCGCCGCTCTTGTCATCCGACGGCAGCAGCGCGAATTTCGTGGGCGTCTTCACGTTGTCTAACGTCAAAGCGAATTGACCATTTTCAGACGCGACGGTTCCCGTCACAGTGAAGAATACGTCGTCCGCGCGCGGCTTGAAACTGCCAGCGTTGGCGATGGCTTCAAGCGCTTGGGGAACGTCGGGAACGACGCCGCTCTTGAACGTCACATAGACGCCTCCGTTGCGCTCTTTGGTGCGCATGTCCACTTTGTCAACACCTGCCAGGCGTTTGACCCCCTTGACGAGGGCGAACTGTCAGTCGGCTCAAGTGACGCCGTCCACGCCAATCCAGATTTTTTTCACGTCCGCCAACGCCGCGCCCGAAAGCGCGAGCGTGATGAGCAGAATTGAGATGGTCTTTTTCATGTTTCAGTAAGGAAATACCACGGATTTGATGGACGGACGCGGATGGGGGAAGTCGCTCGCCGTGTCCGCGTGCGTCCATCAAATCAGCGGTATCAAAAGAACCTTTCCAACCCAACACGAAATTCTATCCGCTCCGCCGCTTGTGTTCCATTGACCCTGTGCCGAAGCGGAACGAGCAGTCCTATCCGCAATTGATACTGGTCTTTCTGCGCGATGAACGTGCTGTGCAGAGCAATCATCGAATCGCCAGAATTGGGGTCAAGTCCGGTCGGCAAGCGATTCCTGCCGTGCCAGTGCCCATGAACACCGAGCGTTAACATCGTCCCCAAGTCCGGGATGCTCTTAGGAAACTTGAGCCAGTGACCGTAGGAGGCATCAAACTCCAAATCGCGGGGCGGCGTGAAACGCCAGCGTCGAATTGGTTCCTCCCAGAACGCGCTGAACCAGACGCTGTTTTTCGTCGTTTCGCGGGTTGTCATGTAGCCCAGACGGACGCCGAACGTGCCGGTGCCGGGCTGCATGTCAGGGTCAATCAGGTCGCCGTTGCTGTCGCGCTCCGACGTGCTCCCCGTCGGGAGTCTCAGCCCGAACGAAACGGCTTGCTGGCTCTTCGTGCCCGCGCCCGTCTTGAGGTAGATGCGACGCTTCATGCTCACTTCAACGTCGCCCAACTCCGTGTAGCGGCTGCTCACGGGAACGCCACCAAGAGTTTCCGTCATCCGAAGTCGCTCAATTGGAACGTCCAACCGCAGATTCATCTTCGGACTAACGCCGTAATCAAGCGCGATGCGCTGCGTGCTGTGCGAAAGGCTCAAGTCAGTGGGATTGTTGGTTGTGTCTCTGCCGTTCAGCAAACGGAAGTTTCGTCTGACCTCGAACTTCACGTCGGGATGAAACACACCACTGCCCACCGTGCTCGCCGCCTCGCCCCACAGCGGTTCGTGTGCGTGGACTTGTGTGGCGAGCAGCAACGCCATGCACGTTGCCACGCACGGCAATCGAAATCTCATTATGTGCCCCTCCTGTTTGAAAGTCGTTGCGGTATCACATTGTCATTTACGCAACGACCGGAGGAGCGCGACTGATGCGCAGTGTGAGACCTTCACGAGCGCAGAGGGAGTAATTTTCAGGGGATAAGAACTCGCTCTGTGGAGAAAAACTGGGGAGATAAACAAACGGAATCGGCGACTCGCCAGCGAGCGTCGGCGAGGCGGATTTTGGTTGTACCGCGCTCAGACGGCTGACGTTTGAGCCCACAAACTGACAGCGACACGAGTCATCCGAGGCAGTTAAACGTGAAGGTTGCGAAGACGAGACGCGAACGCTAAGGGGCAAAATCCCATGACGACAACGGTGGGTGAATTGCCGTTTCTTCTTGCGGCAGCAATGGGGCAAGTTCTGCTGTGAATGGGACGAGCGCGAGGCACATTCGAACGTCGCGCCCCCCGTGTAACGACAGGGCGTTCCGTCTGGACATTGCCAGTTGCCTGCGAACGGAGGCAAAATGGCAAACGCCGCCAGACCTGCCAACAAAATTGTCGCTGATAGTCGTCGCATATTTCGCGCCCCAAACCCCACGCCGCAGGAAAATCGCGGACCGGGAGGGGGAGGCTCCCGCCGAATCCCGACTCGTCGGGACTCCGCAGGAGCGTCGCCCTCCTGCGTGGGCGGTTATTTTCGGAGGAGTCAATAACTACTCCCGCAACATCACCGCGCCGCAACTTTCGCACACGCTCGCGTTGCCTGTAATCGTCGTCTGCGCCCCGCAGAATCCACAGCGGCGGTCTTCAAACATCGTCGGTTCGCCGTTGGACGCGGGCGTGTGCCCCGACCGCTTGCGCGGCAGGCGTCGGCGCAGTCCGCTCTCTTTTGCCGGAACGTCAAAAAGACTCAGTTGGTTCCCCGCCGATGATGCGGCGTTCATGGTTCAACAACTCCTACAACCTTGCGCCTTGAAGTTCAAAGGCGTTCTTGATGAGGTTCACGCGCACCGGCTTGCCGTTATGGTTCAGAAACACTTCGACGACATCGAAGCGGCAATCACGGTCTTGGATGTTGTGCTGCGAGACGTAAGCGAGAGCGGATTTGGAGACTTGCTGTTGCTTCTTAGAGGTAATGGTCTCCTGCGGAGTCGTTGGGTCGTCGGAGAGTTTGGAGCGCACTTCTACAAAGACGAGCGCGGCGCGATCTTCGGCGATGATGTCCAGTTCGCCGTAGCGCGTGCGCCAGTTGCGGACGACGATACGATACCCCTGACTTTGCAGAAACCGCGCCGCCGCGTCCTCCGCCTCCCGCCCGCGCTGTTTTCTGTCTACTTTGCTCATGGCAACCTCGATTCAGGTTCAGGGTTCAGGGTTCAGGGTTCAGGGTTCAGGGTTCAGATGAGATTCGGAATGCCATCGCCGGTCGGAGGCAGGGAGTTGCGTTTCAAGGCTCTTCTCCAGACCGTTCAGCATCCGCACGCATTCTGAATAACGTTCCCGATAAGATTCATAGATCGTCTGGCTCACGTAACCCTTCAATTTGGCTATGAAGAGATGATGGATTGTTTCGAGCGCCTCGCCTCTTGCGCGATTGACACCTTCAATTTTATTGCGCATGTGACGGTCACTGTGTTTTTCAGCAAGATTGGCTGGAGCACTATTGGAGGCTCTGCGAATCTGTGCCCCCAACTCATACCGCTCCTCCTGCGGCCACTGATGACTCAGGTCGCATACATCAACGTGCAGTTGGCAGAGTTTTTGATACACCTCTAAGTCTTCCACGCGCATGAACGTGCTCATACTCTGCTCCTTTGCTGAACCCCGAACCCTGAACCCTGAACCCCGAACCCTGAACCCTGAACCCTTCTACAATCCGAACAACTCCTTCGCGTTCAGATAGAGGATCTGCTCGCGCTGGCGCGGAGTGAGGTCGGCGTCGCGCACCATGCCCAGCACGGAGGCGGGGCTGGTGAGAGGATGCCCGCTGCCGAACAGGATGCGTCGGTCGCCGCGTTCGCCCATGCCCGCGATGGCGCTGCGGAGTTTGTCGCGCTCGTTGTGCGCGGAGGTTGGCACGACGTAGATGTTGAGGTTCTCCTTGGCGGCGTCAATGCCGAGATGCCAGTCGTGCCCGCCCATGTGCGCCATGATGAATTTCAAGGCGCGGTATTCTTGGGCAACCTCCACCATCGCCTCTACGCTGTCCGCGCCCCACGTATGAACGAGCACTGGCTTGCCGTAGCGCCGCGCTGCCGTCAGCACTTCTTTGGAAGCCAGCGTGTTGAGGAGATGCCCGCAGTATTCGCTATGGAAATACAGTCCGACGAACTGCGACTTCCCCAGATACTTGCGCATCTCTTCGATGGACTCTTCCACGTAATTCGGGTTGACGACCACGTAACCCAACAGGCGCGGCTGACCCTCAATCGCCGCCGCCAACTTGCGGTTGCCCTCCATGAAATTCGACACCACCGCCTCCGCTGCGGCGAGGGCGCACTTTTCGATGTCGAATTTCTCCAACAGCTTGTTCGTCGGCTCCACGCCAATGCTCCGCGTCGGAAACGCCCAGGAACCCAGGTGAGCGTAGACATCAATGATGGGCATATCGCGCCTCAACGTCAGGGAGGAGGGATGAGGGATCAATCCTCTCTCATCCCTCCTCTCTCATCTTCCCGTAATCAACCTCCGGATATTCCCGCCCAAGATCGCGCCTTTCTGTTCGTCGCTCAACTCCGAGGACACGACGGGCAGCAGCGCGCTGGAGAAATACTTGAGCGGCGCGGACGAACCGAACACCAACCGCTCTGCGCCGATTTCGCCGACCGCTAATTCAATGACGTCGGGGGAATTAAGCATGTGCGTTTCCAGATAAATCTTCTGGTCGTTCTTCATCACCGCCAACGCCTCTCCCAAGTTCACGTAGTTGACGTGCGAGAGGATGATGGGCGCAGGCAGGAAGCTCACCATGTCCGCCAGCCGCGAGATGTCGCCCAACTTCGGCGTCGGGATGAGCATCGGAACGTGCTTGCTGCCCAGGTAAGTCACGAGGTCGCGGAACGGCGCGAAGTAAATGGGCCACCCCTGATGTTCGGGGAAAAATCGGAAGAAGCGAAAGCCCTGCTGCAATCGCTTGTCAATTTCGGCAACGCAGTCAACGTACTGTCGCGGGTCAACGGTCGCGACGGGATAAAGTGTTTGCCCGTGTTTGGCAGCGACCTGAAACGTCTCCTCGTTGCCGATGCGGTAGTCATAGAGAATCGCCGTCGTGGACACGCACAACGCCCGCACGACGTTGTTCGCCTTCATAATGCCGACCAGCGCCTCCACCGATGCGTCAATCCGCCGGTTCTGCCAGAACCCAAAAATCGTGTTGCAGTCAATGATAGGAAGACCGTTTGCCATGCGCTGTTTCCTCTCGTCGTGAGCGATTGCGGTGTGAGTTTAGCACAAATGAAAAAAGTTTGCAAACACATTTGACAGCATGGACGGGATTCCTCTCCGGGCAAAAGGAAAGCCCGCGGGGGCAGCGAACTATTATCGCATAATGAGTGGGCGTGTGGTGGCAACTCTTTGGGCGCTGTGCTTTTTTCTTCCCGGCTGCGGCTCCCCCTCCGCCAGCGAGGGCAAGGTTCGCCTGCGCGTGTGGAGCATGTGGACGGGCGATGAGGAGAAAGTGTTCCGCGACGTTCTCAAATACTATGAGCGCACGCATCCCCACGTCACCTTCGACAACGTAAGCACGAACTACGAGGACAGCAAAACCATCCGCGCTATCATCGCGGGCAGCCCGCCGGACTTCTGCACCATTGCCGACCCCAAACTCGTCGCGCAGTTCGCCGCGAACAACGCAGTGATGTGCCTCGACGACCTCTTCCAAAAGCAAGGCTTCCGCCGCGAGGAGTTCACGCCCGGCGCCATCGGTCAATGCACTTACAGAGGCAAACTCTACGCGATGCCCTACCTCGTGGACTGCCTCGCGCTGCTGTGGAACAAGGACGCTTTCCTCGAAGCCGGGCTTGACCCCGAACGCCCCCCGCGCACGCTGGAGGAACTTCAGCAATTCGCCGTGCGCCTGACGAAGCGCGACGAGCAGGGCAACCTCACGCGGCTGGGCTGCCAGATTGAACCCGGCAACCATTACGGTCTGCTCATCTCCGTCTTCGGGGGGCGGCTCTACGACCCGGAGCGCGATGCCATCACCGCCGACGACCCACGCAACATCGCAGCCCTCCGATGGTATAAGCAGTTCCTCGACGCACAAGGCGGCTTGGCGAAAGTCAACGCCTTCTCACAAGGATTCGGAGTAGGGCAGAGCGCGAACAACCCTTTCTTCGTCGGCAAAATCGCCATGATGGTCAACGGTCAGTGGAACCCCTACTGGGCTTACAAATACGCGCCCAAACTCCGCTACGGCGCAGCCGCGTTCCCGCCCCTATCGAAAAGTATGGGCGTCTGGGCGTCTGGGCGTCTGGGCGTAACGACCTCTCCCACACAAGAGCCGCACGCCTGGCTGGGGGGCAACTTCTTCGTCATCCCCACCGGCAGCCGGCACGTCAAAGAGGCGTGGGAATTCTTTGCGTGGATGCAGACGGACGAAGCGCAGCACCTCTTCGCCGACACGATGCACGGCGTCCCCAACACTTTCCGCGCCTTGCGGGATCAGGAGTTGCGTCGCGGCGAGTCGTGGCGTCCCGTCTTCGGCAAGTTCATGGACATCGCGGGCAGCCGCAACGCCGCCTATTTTCCCGTCCTCCCCATCACCGGCTTCTACGACAAACTGATGACCAACGCCGTCGAGTCCATCGGCTTCGGCAGCAAAACGCCCGAAGAGGCATTGCGCGACGTGCAGGAGCGAGTGAGCCGAGAGTACGAAAAGTGGCGGTAGCCGTAAAGTTGTCATGGCGAGCGAAGCGAAGTAATCTCATTCACTGGAGATCGCTTCGCTCGCCATGACAACCAGCCGAGCCATCATGCCAACTCAAACTTTCATCCTCTCCATCACTTTCATCTATCTCATCACCGCCTTTGCCCAACCACCGCAGGACGCCTTTGACCGCGTCCTCGCGCCCATCGGCTTGACGAATTCAGTTGCGTCCGCCGCAAAGTAATCCACTCAATCCGCTCCCGGAATCCGCTGACAGCGACAGTTTGAAAAATCCTGCTGTTGTGCTATACTCTTCCTCACCCAAGCGTCAATGGGTCAATGCGTCAACGGGTTCATGGATTCATTGACTCATTGACTCATTGACTCATTGACTCATGACACTTTCCGACCGTCGTCGCACGATCACCGGGTTGCTGTTTATTTCGCCGTGGCTGGCGGGGTTTTTGATTTTCACGGTTTATCCCATCATCGCGTCGTTCTATTTCAGTTTGTGCGATTACCGCGTGCTGTCGCCGCCGAAGTTTATTGGGGTGGGAAACTATGCGGCGATGCTGCGCGACACAGATTATTTTTGGCGCAGCGTGTTGAACACAGCGTTCATGTTTATTGAGCTGCCGCTGGCGTTGGCGTTGAGTTTGGGGATTGCGATGCTGCTGAATCTGAAACTCAAAGGCATCGCGTTTTTTCGGGCGATTTATTATCTGCCAGCGGTCATTCCCACCGTCGCGTCGGCGGTGCTGTGGCGGTGGATGCTCAACCCTGAATATGGACTCGTCAACGACTTCCTGACGAAAATGCACCTGCCGCGTTTGGGATGGTTGACCGATCCCGCGTGGTCGAAGCCGTCGTTTATCCTGATGGACTTGTGGGGCGTGGGCGGCGGCATCGTCATTTATCTCGCGGGGTTGCAGGGTGTCCCGCAGCACCTCTACGAAGCGGCGCAGATTGACGGCGCGAACGTCTGGCATCAGTTCCGCAACGTCACGCTGCCGATGCTGTCGCCGGTGATTTTCTTCAACCTCATCATGGGCGTCATCGGCACGTTTCAGTATTTCACCCAGACGTTCGTGATGACCAACGGCGGTCCCGAAAACTCCACGCTGTTTTACGCCCTCTATCTGTTTCAGAACGCCTTCCAGTTCTTCCGCATGGGCGAGGCGTGCGCGATGGCGTGGATTCTGTTCGTGCTCACCATGGGCGCGACGTGGCTGGTGTTCAAATCGTCGGCGAGGTGGGTGTACTACGAAGGAGGGATGAAATAATGACCAATGTCCAATGTCCAATGTCCAATATCCAAACAACAGATTTGCTGGGGTTTGCTGGGGTTTGCTGGGGTTTGCTGGGGTTTGCTTTCAGCCAACTCAAACCAACTCAAACCAACCCAAGCCAACCCGAACGTATTGGACATTGGTCATTGGACATTGGTCATTGGCGCAGCATCGCTGCGTATACGGTGCTCTCCGCCATTGGCGTTCTGTTTCTGCTGCCGTTCGCGTGGATGGTGGTCACGTCGCTGAAGGTGGACGCGCAGGTGATGACGGAGGTTCCGCAGTGGATTCCGCATCCGTTCGTGTGGGGGAATTACGGGAAAGCGTTGCAGTCATTTCCGTTTGTGCGCTACCTGTTCAACACGCTCATCATCTGCGCGCTGACGGTGGTGGGTACGGTGATTTCCTGCGCGCTGCCTGCTTACGGTTTTGCACGGCTGCGCTGGCGGGGACGGGATGCGTTTTTCTTCGTCATGCTGTCGACGCTGATGCTGCCCAGTCAGGTGACGCTGCTGCCGACGTTTCTGCTGTTTCGCTGGCTGGGCTGGACGGACACGATTGCGCCGCTGACCGTGCCCGCGTTTTTCGGCAGCGCGTTTTCGATTTTTCTGCTGCGGCAGTTTTTCCTGACGATTCCCGCCGAACTGTCTGACGCGGCGCGAATTGACGGCTGCAACGAGTGGACGATTTTCTGGCGCGTCGTCGCCCCGCTCGCCAAACCCGCCATTGCCACCATCGCGCTGTTTTCTTTCACGAACGCATGGATGGACTTCATGGGTCCGCTCATCTATTTGAACGACGACAATAAATACACGCTCGCGTTGGGGCTGCTCTCGTTCTTAGGGCGATATACGCAAAGTTTCAACCTGCTCATGGCGGCGTCAACGGTGATGACGATTCCGCTGGTTGTGATTTTCCTTCTGGCGCAGCGGGCGTTCTTGCAGGGCATCGCGCTGACGGGGTTGAAGGGATAGGGCTACGCAACCCGTTTCCATCGTCGCCAGCCGAAGATGCCTATGCCAACAATGCCTATGGTCAAGAGGGTCAATACATTTGGTTCCGGAATGGCTGCTGTGGTTTGAAACTCGTATGCGCCGATGTCAACGGCAGAACCCGCGAAGCGGGGCGAACCATCAAGGTCTGTCGTCAATCCCGCTGCTATCGCGGCAGCATCTAACCCCTTGTCTATGTCGGGAGACGCAGCCAACAGATGAAAATCACCCAATATGGTCGGTCCCAGAAGTCCTGCCGATTCAGGAGCGACAAACAGAGGTGGGAGAAAGGGCGAAACCATAAACAGACCCGGAGGCAAACCCGCGCCGATGAACCCGACGTGGGAGTAACTCATCGTCAGATAACCGCCCCCTAAGAAAGAGGCGGTGCCTGCCAAATCTTTGATAGTGCCGCCTTCGTTGCCGTGAATGATCGTGTTGGTAATGGTGGCATCCGTTGAGGCGAAGGTCAACGTGACGCCGCCCACAACGCTGCCGAAGTTTCCGCTGATGGTGTTGTTGACCAGTGTTACGTCCGCTCCTTCAAGGGACACGCCTGCCGTGCCCGTGGCTTTGTTGCCCGTGATTTGATTGTTGGCAATCGTCCCCGTGCCTCCGTAGAGGATGCCGCCGATAGAGGCAGCGATGGGACCTGACGAACCATTGCCGCGAATCTTGTTGCCGATGACGTCAGCCGATGCGCCTGCCGGAACGAAAATACCGCCGACTGACAGGGCAGCGTTGGAGTGAATGTCGTTGCCGCGAATCAGGGCTTTCGCGCCGACGTCAACGAAAATTCCACCCACCGGGAGCCCTAAGTCACTCGTGGGCACGTTGCCGGTGATGACGTTGTTGGTAATGGTCACAAGGTCCGTGCTGGTGACGTGAATGCCACCATAGAGAAAGTCACCACTTCCACCCGTGATGGTGAAACCGTCTACCGTCGCGCCCTTGGAGATGTCCAGCACGGTTCCAAGCCCGCCGGCATCAATGGTGGTCACCGACGGTCCGCCGATAGAGGTTAAAGAGACGGCTTTCCCAATGGTGAGCTTTTCAAGATACGTTCCGGGAACCACTTTGATGGTGTCTCCATCCATGACGGATAGATCCGTTAAGGCAGACGTGATGGTGAGGAAGTCTCCGAATCCGCCGGGGGCAACGGTCCACATTGTCGCCCAAGATGAAGTCGGCATCACAAGAACGGCAGCCACCATGAGAATGCCACAAACCAAACGAGACGTCATATCAATTCCTCCCGCGTGTCGAATTTGCCGCACGTTGCAATCATATTAGCATCTTTCGCACAAAAAGTCAATGAAGAATTTTGTGACGGTGAAGAAAGAGTTGACACAATGAGCGTCGTATGGTATCCCTAAAGCAAAGGGTTGATAGTTAATGCTTGATGGTTAATGACGCGGACGTTGTGGGTCTGACATTGACCATTAACCATCAACCATCAACCATCGTCGTTATGTCTTCCCTCCGCGACAAATGGGAGAAAGTGCGCTCTCTCGTCGGCGTGTTTGTGGATACGCAGCCGAAGGATTTTCCGATTGACGTGAGCATCAGCACGCGCCTTGCCGTCAGTCCGCCCAAGCAACTGCCGAAGAAGCGCGGTTACTACGATTACTACGGTTACGGCATCTACAAGGACCTCGACCGCCGCGCCACCTACGCGGGGATGTCACCGGAACAGCGGTGGCTTTACGTCAGTTGGCTCGCGGGCGACAAGGTGACGCCGACGCAGCAATTTCTGATGGCGCGCTACTACGCGCTGTGCGCCGAGTTGTGTGATGGGCGCGTGGACGAAGCCGTCGCCGCGCTTGCGAAGTTGGCTAAAAATTACTTCGTGACCCACAAGTGCCATCAGGCGATTGCGCTCGCGTGCGCTGCCACGCGGCGGTACGCGGAACTGAACCGTTTCGTGCCAATGCAGATGTACGACGCCGCCTTCAAAGTCGCGCTCTCCGTGTTGCACGCGCAGGGGCACGACCTCAGCGGCGGTATGTTGCTCGCGTTAGCGGACGCGAACAGCGCGTGGGGAACGCCGCCGAGCGGGACGCCGGAGCAAGCCGTCCACGCCGCCGAGAAAATGCTCAGGGCGTGGAACGAGCGCGAGGGCAAAACGCTTCTCGCGGCGATTGCCGATGACCGCCTGTATCCGCTTTACTTGACGGAAGAACTCGCCTTCCTCGCGCGCCACTATGGGCTGAAACTCAAGGACGTGACGGTGACGCCGCAGTCCATGATGGCGGAGTTCGTGCGCGCCTTTGGCATTGTGGCGCGGCGGCACTGCATCGAAATTCTGAGCGCGACGGACGCACAGTCGTTCCTCGACGAAATCCAGCGGGTGATGGACGACTACCTGCTGATGAAGGGCGTCTATCGCATGAAGCCGGAGGAAGAGGCGGAATTGGTTCACAAGTTGAACCGCGTGGCGGGAATCATCGGCGTCCGCATCGTCAACCGCTACCCCGACGGCTGGCTGCAGTACGGCTATCATCTGTCGACCAATCCGCAAGCCGCTATCGCCCGCGACCATCCCATTAAGAAGCCGACTTCGCCGGAGCCGCGCGAATCGCCGCAGCCGTTGAAGTATGACAGCGCGGGTTACAACAAACTCAACCCGGAGCAGCGCTGGTGGTATCTCGACTGGCTGGCGGGCGAGGACGTGAAGCCGCTGGAGTGTTTTTACGCCGTGCGGCTCAAGGGATTGCTGGCGGTGCCCAATGCGTTCAGCAACGATGAAGTCGTCCAGTGCGTGGAGAAGATTTTCGGGCAGACGGACAACGACGAGGTGCGACGCGCAGCGGGTTACATTTTGATGCAATACTATTCCAAACGCCGCGACGGTGAGAAAGCGACGTGGCTCTTTGAGCGCATGAGACCGACCTCGAACAACGGACTGGAGATGTTGCGTCTGTTGGCGCAAGCGGGCGGGCGGTTGACCGGCGCGGGCGTGATGTGGGCGGCGCGGGCGGCGCGTTTCCAGCACACGCCGCTCACCCGCGAGTACTTTGACGAAATTGCCGCGTTCGCACAAAAACTGCTGGACGCCTACGAAGCCCAGCACGGCTCGCTGCTGGATACGATCATCAGCCGATCGCGCGGCAGTTATTGGATAGACTACGGCGTTGGGGGAGTTCTGAGAGACATCGCAAAACAGGCGCAGAAAGAGTTCCGCAACTCGCGCCCCAAACTCACCCGCAGCGACCGCATGAGCGCAGACGAAAAAGCGCAGGAGCAAAAGGAACTCGCCACATTTCGCACCGATGAGACAACGGAGTCAAAGGTCAAGCGCGTCTACGAAACGCTGACAAAATCGGCGAACGGCAGCGAGCAGCGGTTGCTGTCGCTCTACCTGCAATGCGGCGCGTCCGCCCTCGAAAGCGGCGACCGCGTGAAAGCGATTGCCTACCTCCGCCGCGCGACGGAGTTGGACGGAACGGGGGCGGCGAGGAGGTTGTTGGAGAAGGCACTGGCGAAGGAAAGTCAATGACAGAAATCGTGATCGCAATCTTACTCGTAATCGTAATCGAGGTCATTCGACGACGCGAGTAAGATTGCAAGTAAGATTACGAGTACTATTTTGTAGGAGGAACGAATTCGATGAACCATCGTATCACCCGTCGTGAATTTCTGGTGCAATCTGGTGTTTTCGGCGCGGGGTTGTGGCTGTCCGTGCGGGGCGGTTGGGCGCAGGGCAAGTCGCCGAACGAGAAACTGAACGTTGGCGTCATCGGCTCCGGCGGACAGGGCGGCAGCAATCTGAACAACGTTGCCAGCACGGAGAACGTTGTCGCGCTGTGCGACATTGACGAACGTCAACTCAACGAGGCGGCAGCAAAGTTCCCCAACGCGAAGAAGTACACCGACTGGCGCAAGTTGCTGGAACAGAAAGACGTTGACGCCGTGACGGTCAGCACGCCCGACCACGTTCACGCCTGCGCCAGCATCGCGGCGATGAAGTTGGGCAAGGGCGTCTATTGCGAGAAACCGCTGACGCACTCCGTCTACGAAGCGCGGAGGATGGCGCAGGTCGCCGCCGAGATGAAGGTCGCGACACAGATGGGCAACCAGGGGCACTCCGCCGATCACACGCGCCGCTGCGTAGAACTGATTCAAGCGGGCGTGATCGGCGCGGTGCGTGAAGTCCACTGCTGGACCGACCGCCCCATTTGGCCCCAAGGCGTCAACCGCCCGCCGGACACGCCGCCTTGCCCGCCGCACATTCACTGGGACTTGTGGCTCGGACCCGCGCCGGAGCGTCCGTATCATCCGATTTACCATCCCTTCCGCTGGCGCGGTTGGTGGGACTTCGGCACGGGCGCATTGGGCGACATGGCGTGCCACTGCATGGACGTTCTGTTCTGGTCGCTGCGGTTGGGTGCGCCGCTGACCGTTGAAGCCGAATGTGACGCCCATTATGCGGAAACCGCCCCAAAGTGGAGCATCATCCGCTACGAGTTCCCGGCGCGCGGCGATTTGCCGCCGGTGAAACTGACGTGGTACGACGGCGGAAAATATCCGCCCGCTGAACTCGCTGAAGGCGAAAAGTATCCCGATAACGGAACGCTCTTTATCGGCGAAAAGGGCAAGTTGCTTTTGATGGATCCCTACGGCGGCAGCAGTAAATTGCTGCCCGCGGCGCAGTTCAAGGACTTCTCGCCGCCCGCGCCCTACATCCCACGTTCGCCCGGTCATCATGCCGAGTGGATTCAAGGATGCAAAACGGGCAGCCCGACCGGCAGCAACTTTCAATATGCAGCGGCGCTGACCGAGATGGTGCTGCTGGGCAACGTCGCCCTGCGTGTGGGGAAGAAAATCGAATGGGACGCGGCAAACATGAAAGCGAAAAACTGCCCCGAAGCCGACCAATACCTCCGGCGCGAGTATCGCAAGGGCTGGTCGTTGTAGATGTTGCGTACATGTTCCCAATGATGAATCATTGGGCTACCGTCAAATATCCCTACTACATGTTCCCAATGATGAATCATTGGGCTACCGTCAAATATCCCTACGGGATAAGGAATCCCCGTCCCGTAGGGACGATATGAGATAGCCCAACGATTCATCGTTGGGAACGCTTCCATGAAGTTACTCATCTATCCACCCACAAGCGATAAGTGGTTGTCGGCAATCTGCGAGGTCTCTTCGGAGTTGCAGGTGGTCAACGCGACGGACCAAGCGACTGCGCGGCGGGAGATGGCGGACGCCGACTGCTTCTTCGGCGTCATCAACAAGGAGTTACTACAAGTCGCGTCCAAACTGCGCTGGATTCAGACGCCGATGATTGGGCTGGAACGCTACATGTTCCGCGAACTCGTCGAGCATCCCGTCACCCTGACCAACATGCGCGGGACGTTTTCCGACGTGATTGCCGACCACGTTCTCGGATTCCTCCTCTGCTTCGCGCGCGGCTTTCATCGCTTCCGTGATGCGCAGGCAAAACGCGAGTGGGCGAAGGATTACGGCTTCATGTATCTGCCCAACCACACGCTTGGCATCATCGGCTTGGGCGGCATCGGGCGCGAGGTCGCACGGCGCGGCGATTGTTTGGGGATGAGAGTCATCGCCGTTGACCCACGCACGAAAGAGGCAGAGCACGCCCACGAACTGCGCGGGGTGGAGGAACTGAACTGGCTGTTGAACGAATCGGATTTCGTCGTGATATGCGCCCCGCACACGCCGCAGACGGAGAAGATGATTCGGCGCGAGCAGTTGCGCCAGATGAAGAAAACCGCCTTCCTCATCAACATCGGACGCGGCGTCATCGTAGACTTGCAAGACTTGACCGACGCGCTGCAAGCGGGCGAGATCGCGGGCGCGGGACTGGACGTCTTTGAAACCGAACCGCTTCCCTCCGATCATCCGCTGTGGACGATGCCCAACGTTATCATCACACCGCACATCGCGGGGGTCGCGCCCCACATCGTGCATCAGCGGCAGTTGGGCGTGTTGCTGGACAACCTCAGACGTTTTCTGAACAACGAGCCGCTGAACAACGTGGTGGAGAAGGAGAAGTGGTTCTAAAAACCTCTCTTTGCGAAGGAATCGTCCATGAATCTGACAGTTCACTACTGTTCTGTCAAGGTAGGATTGACGGGTGGGAGAGTGAGGCTCCTGCCGAACTCCCCCGGCGCGGCGGGAGCCTTGCCCTCCCTTTAATTCTTGTGACAATCCGGCAAGTAAGGAATGCGAATGTGTCGGTTGCGGCGGCGATTGCGGCGGCGCAGATGCGCGCTGATGCGCCGTTGTGTGGTCAGGACATCCGGGGCGTTGCTGTGGCACTGGCGATGGATGCCGCGTTCTCAAAGCGAGAAGCAAAGCCAACGCGACGTCATCTGGCCCCTCCTCGTCCCTGCTAACGACGTCATTTACTGCGTGGTGAACTGGGAGGTAGAGGGGGGAGGACAAAGAGCGAGTGGATGTTATGCTCCTCACGCATGGGGGAAAGTGCCTGCTCCATCAGACAAGCCCTCTCGAGACCTACGCAACCAGTGGGGCGCACGCCCCGTTCGTGTATGGCAACAACACCCTTGCGTTCAGGAAGAACCACTGGGAAATCTGGGATGTGGATGTCAGCAAACTCAAGGGCGATTGATGAAGGTTGATTTGATGACCGCTTCTCGTCGTGTCGTTTGACTCTTGACGCCTCATGCGTTAAGATGAAGTCATCGGAACAGAGGTTATGATATGAGACAGAGGCAACGATTCATACTAACGACAATGCTGGGACATCTGGGGCTGCTGTGGCTTGCCTCATCTAATGCGCTCGCTGAGAGAATTCTACCGGGCGTCCAACGGGGCACTTACCACATTGACCGCTGGGGGCAGCACCGCTTCTCTTACCTGTTTGTCTCGCCCGAACTTGAGAAGACCCTCAAACCTTATCTGAGGACGCCCGTCATTCTTGAGGCGACAGAGGTTCGTCAGTGGATGAACCCCGGCGGCGCGATAATTATGCGGGTCGGCAAGGTTGAGAAACTGCCCATGCCAGTCAAAATCTCTCTGTCGTGGCAGGAGCCGAAGAAAGGACCGACGGCGTTGCTCCGCCGTGTTCCAGCAGGCGGAAGCATCAAAGTCAAGGTGACGGTCACAAATCGCTCCCATCAGAAACTCCTTCTCGATGGTCGAAACTTCTATCTCTCATTTTATCTTCACCATCCTTCAGGAGCGGGGTTCAGCGACCCTATGGACTTCTGGGCTATGCATGAGAGTTACACGCCTTTTGGTTCCGACAAAGAGCGTAGACTCTGCAAGCGCATGACGAACTTGCTGCCCCATGACCAGACGTTCAACGCCAGTGTGTTGCCCATAGCGTATTCACCCTACCCACGAATCGAAAACGCTCATACACTGAAACAGGGCGAATCACATTCATGGACAGTGACTTTGGAAAAACTGCCTGCCAACGAATACGAACTTGCAGCACTCTATGACTATCCCGAACGTCAACATCCCTACCCAATCTTCTCAAACGTCCTGCGCGTTGACGCGCTGACGGATAAACCTCTCAGATGGCAAGGGCTGGAAGTTGAACTGAAACCCGATGGCGAGCGTCAGGGTTCGGCAGGACAACCTATCCCTTTGCAAGTCCGCTTCAAAAACACCACGCAAAAGCCGCTGCGGTTTGGTTGGGTCAAAATCGGTCAGCGCGTTGACCTCTCCGACGCTTTGCTCTGCTACGATGAAAAAGGAACGCTTTTGCCTTTGCCGATTCCAGCGGGCAAGCGCAGAGTCGAGACGATACGACTGGAGCCGGGGAAGAGCCTCTCGGTGCAAGTCGAAGCACCTGCTCACACTGCTGTCGCACGAGTGGTCTTCGGGCATTGTGTTGTCGTGAGGGACACCCAACCAGATGAAACCCCTGTAAGCACTGGATATATCCTTTCCTCACACCGGCGGTTACAGAAATCGCATTTTTCGCGCGCGTGGACAGTGCCGGCGTTGGTCAGCATTGCCCTTGCCTGCGAAGCTCTTTTTCTTCTTCGCCATCGGAGGAGACGGTATCGGCAGGTTGCGTTGGGCAAGTCAGGGGGAACTGTCTCATGAAACTGTCACGGTTGAGTTTAGTCGCTGCATTGATAGCCACCTGCCTATGCTGCATCGCTGCGAAAGGAGCCGAAACTATGAAACCTCTCGCCCACTTCCGCGATTTTGCGCAACTCAAACAAGTGAACGGCGCGCCTGAAGGTTGGACAACGTGGACGCCGCGCGCCGAAATCTCGCCGCGTTTTGCGGTGGACGCGACAGCGGGACGCAAGGGACGCGGGGCGTTGAAGATGGATGGCAACAACAACCCCGCCGCTTACGGCGCGTGGCGGCACACCGTGGCGGGCATCGTCGGCGGGCGCGTGTATCGCTTCACGGCTTACTATCGTGTGGAAGGCGTTGAACACGAACGCCGCTGCGTGTCGGCGCGGCTGGACTGGCTGGACGAGAAAGGCAACCGCGCCCGTCCGCCGGATTACGCGCTGGACGTAGAACGGGTCGGGGAGTGGAGAAAAATCGAGCACATCGCCGCCGCGCCCGACAACGCCCGCCGCGTTGTCATTGAACTGTCCTTCGGTTGGTGCGCAAAGGGCGCGGTCTGGTGGGACGATGTTCAACTGAGCGAAGAACCATCCCCGCCGCAGCGCGTCGTGCGAGCGATGACGATTTATCACCGCCCGCGGGGAACGAAGTCCGCCGCTGAAAGCGTGGAGCAGTTCTGCCGCATCATCGAATCCGCCGCGTCGCAGAAACCGGATGTCATCTGCCTGCCCGAAGGCATCACCATCGTCGGCACAGGAAAGAGTTACGCCGAAGTCAGCGAACCCGTCCCCGGCCCGACGACGCAGAGGTTGGGGGAGTTGGCGAAGAAGCTCCGCTGCTACATCGTCGCGGGCGTTTACGAGCGCGTCGGCAGCGTCATCTACAACACCGCCGTCCTCATCGGACGCAAGGGCGAACTCGTCGGCGCGTACCGCAAAACGCACCTGCCCCGCGAAGAAGTGGAAGGCGGACTCACGCCCGGCGACTCATATCCCGTATTCGACACCGACTTCGGCAAAGTCGGCTTGATGATTTGCTGGGACGTGCAGTTCCCCGAACCCTGTCGCGCTCTCGCACTCAAAGGCGCGGAAGTCATTCTGCTGCCGATATGGGGCGGCAGCGAAACGCTGGCGAAGGCGCGGGCGATTGAGAATCACGTTTTCCTCATCACGTCCAGTTACGACATGAAAACCTTCATCGTTGACCCCACCGGCAGCGTGTTAGGTGAAGCAACTGCCGAACGTCCCGTCGCCGTCGCCGAACTCTACCTCGACCGCAAAATCATCCAGCCGTGGCTGGGCGACATGAAGACGCGGACGTGGAGGGAACGGAGACCGGATATTCCCATCAAGTAGCGAACAAAGCGGCTATTAGTTCGCCACGGAGATTATAATGGATTGCCGCCCTGGAAGGGTGAGGCTCCTGCCGAACTGCTCCGTCGGAGCGTTGCCTTCCCCCATCCCTCAAATTCACTGTGGCGAGCTACTATTGTTCTGTCAAGGGAGGATTGACGGGTTGAAAAAGGGAGGGCAAGGCTCCCGCCGCGCCGAGGGAGTTCGGCAGGAGCCTCACTCT
>FWPU01002999.1_pt1 | contig 30620 bp, 25 predicted proteins | sample 2228361 | NCBI WGS metagenome assembly FWPU01 (sample SAMEA103939777, study PRJEB20133) | metagenome | reverse complement strand
CCAGAGGCCTGGACATGGAGACAGAGGTCCAACTATGGGAGCGACTGCTGGCCCGCTGCCATGGCGTCCGGGGGCCGAGCGCCCTCCTGGCCGTGTCCAACCGCCGGGCGGCCCTGCGTCGGGCCGACCAGGTGGTGGTGTTGGCGGCAGGGCGCGTGGTGGACACAGGCCCCCTGGACCAGCTCCTGGCCCGCTGCCCGGAGATGCAGCGGCTGTGGCAGGAGGTGGAGGCACCATGAAGCACGGAGCCCGCGGGGTTTACAGGGGGCTTCTCCCCTCTGCGTTCTCCGCGGGCTCTCCAGTTAGAGAAAAAATGTCACGCCCCACTTGCCCATGGTGCGGCCAGTGGGGGCAGCACGGGCGGCTACGCCTGGCCCGGCACCAGGGCCAACACCCGCAGGGGGCTGCCCGAGCCGTTGACCAGCTTGAGGGGCGCGGCGATGACCACCGCGCCCACCGGCGGCAGTTGGTCCAGGTTGCAGAGGCTGGCCAGGCCAAACTTGCCGGCACCCTGCATGATGTTGTGGGCCGGGAAGGGGGGATCGAAGTTGGCCGCCTGGCCGGCGTCGGTCCCCACCGTCTCCACCCCCACGCCCAACACGTCCCGTTCCTGGGCCAGGAAGCGGACGCACTCGGGGGTAAAGCCCGGCGAGTGGGCGCCGTCCTCCCGCACGTTGAGGAAGGCTTCCCGTCCCCGGCGCTTGCTCCAGTCGGTGCGCATCAAAAACCAGGCGCCGGCGGGGATCACCCCATGGTCCCGCTCCCAGGCCAGGACGTGGTCGGGCGTCAGCACAAAGTCCTCGTCTTGGGCCACCTCCCGGCTGACATCCGCCACGCAGGCGGGCCCGATGAAACGCCGGGGCGGGATGGTGTCGGTGGTGTTGTCGGGCAGGTCCCTGCCGGTGATCCAGTGGGCCGGGGCGTCGAAGTGGGTGCCGGTATGTTCGCCCAGGCGGATGGTGTTCCAGTACCACATGGGCCCGGCATCGTCGTAGTACGAGATGCGCTCCACCGTAAGGCCGGGTGACTGGGCGAAGATGGGCGGCAGCTCGATGACGGGGGTGTCCGGGCCCAGGGGTTGGGTGAGATCGACGACCTGGATCTGGCCCTGGTTGAGGGCGCCGACGAGCTGGGCAAGGAGGGTGGCAGGTGTGGTCATGGCTGGCTCCTGGGTTTGGTTCAGTGGGCCGGCACCAGGATCAGGCTGAGATGGCCTGCCGACGCCGGGAACGGATGTAGCGCTCGAAACGGAAGGCATTCTCGGGCAGCTTCAAGTCCATGCCGTAGTGGTCGGGGCCGGTGGCCTCCACCCGGGCGACGATCACGCTCAGATCCTGGCGCTCGAAGGCATCGGCCGCGGCCGCCACAAAGTCGTAGAGGGTGCGCACGTCCGCCACGTGGGGAATGCCGGCCCCCCGGGCCATGGCCGCCAGGTCCGTGGGGCCGGCCGCCGTGTGGGAGGGGAAGCCGCCGGTGGAAAGGAGGCTGCCGTTGTCGAAGATGATGTGCACCAGGTTTCGGGGCCGGTAGCGGGCCAGGGTGGTCAGGGTGCCCAGGTTCATGAGCACCGAGCCATCGCCGTCCAGGACCACCACCTTCTCCTCGGGCAGGTTTAGGGCCAGCCCCAGGCCGATGGACGAGGCCAGGCCCATGGCATGCTGGAGGTAGAAGAAATTCTCCCGGTGGCCCAGGTCGTAGAGTTCCTGGGCACAGGCTCCCATGATGGTCACCACCAGGCACTGCTCCAGCTCCGGGTAGAGCACCTGGATGCATTCAGCCCGTTTCATGACATGATCCTCCTACACGCTCCCCTCCATCAGGTCCCGGGTCAGCAGGAGCGCCACCGGCGACAGGGAGCTCAGGGAGAGGGTGTGGGCTTCCCGGATCTGGCGGCCCACCTGTCGCGGATCGCGGGCGTAGTCAAAGGGGATCCCCATGCTGCGGAGAATGGGCTCGGTGAGGATGCCGCCCCGGGTATGCCAGGGGTAGGGTTCGCCCATGTGGCCCCGGTGGGCAATCAACATGCAGAGGGGCACGCTGTAGAGCAGGGCCAGGGAGACGATGCCGTTGATGGCGCCGAAGAAGCCGTGGTTTTGCAGCAGCATCAGGTTAGGGGCACCGGCGAAGTAGGCCCCCACGGCGATGCCCACGGCCTCCTCTTCCCGGGCCACTTCGATCAGGGTCATGTCGGGGTCATCCTCCGCCATCTGCAACAGATAGACCAGCCAGGTCTCCGGCAGCGCGGTGATGAAGCGGATGCCCGCGTCTTTGATGCCCTGGTAGACCAGCTTGGAATTTTCGCGCGAAACAGTCATTGGTTCAATCCGCCGCGACGGGCGCAGCCTGCTTGTGGGCCACCGTGGCGAAGAGATCCCCCACGTCGTCCCGGGGCAGGGTGGGCTGCCCGTCGTAGAGGTAACAGGCTGCCACCCGACTTTCGCTGTTGGGAAAGTAGAGGGGCGGCCGGGCCTCCCGGCAGACGGGCATCACGTGGGGGCAGCGGTTGGCGAACTTGCATCCCTTGCCGATGGTCTCCGTGCCGTCCGGGATGATGATCTCCTGTTGGCCCCAGGTCCGCTGCAGGTCGGGCCAGGGAATGGAGTCGATGAGCAGCTGGGTGTAGGGATGTTTCGGATCTCGGATCACCGACTCCACATCACCGGCCTCCATCACCGAGCCCTTGTAGAGGATCATGATGTAGTCGCTGATATGGTAGGCGGTGGTCAGGTCGTGGGTGATGTAGAGGATGGTAATCTTATATTCGTCATTCAACTGGCGCAGGCTTTTCAGGATGGTGGCCCGCAGGGAGGCGTCCACCATGGAGACCGGCTCATCGGCCACCAGCAGTTGGGGTTGGAGTAACAGGGCCCTGGTGGGGGAAACGGCCCAATGTTTCATCGGGCCGCAGGCCCACGCTCTCCAGGGCCTCCACGATGAGGCGCTGGGCCTCGTCCTTGGAGCTGGCCAGTTTGAAGTTATGGATGGCCTCGTAGAAGAGGTGATCCACCTTGTAAAAGGGGTTATAGACGGCGAAGGGGTCCTGGAAAATGGCCTGGACTTCCTTGCGGAAGGTAAACTGGGCCTGGCCCCGCATCTTGTGGATGTCTTGCCCCTTGTAGAGCACCGTGCCCTTGGTGGGTTCCAGGAAACCCAGGGTAATCAAACCCAGGGTAGACTTGCCGCTGCCGCTTTCGCCGGCCACCGCGATCACGCTGGGCGCCGCGGCATCCACCGAAAACGAGACGTCATCCAGGGCGACTGTGCCGCCCTTGAACACTTTGGTGACGTTATTGAGCTCTAACAGCTTCGCCATGACGTTCCTCGGTCACTTTTGTTCCATTCTCATACAGGTAACAGGCCGCCAGGTGCTCGGGCTCATGCTCCCGCAGGGGGGGCATGGCGGTCCGGCAGATACCCATGGCCTGGGGACAGCGGTCGTTGAAGGCGCAGCCCGGCGGCAGGTCGGTCAGCGGCGGGGTAATGCCGGGGATGCCGGAGAACTCGCCCCGGCGATCCAGGAGGGGGAGGCTGCTGATCAGGAGCTGGGTGTAGGGGTTGAGGGGATTGGTGAAGACATCCTTCACCTTGCCTAGCTCCATCATCCACCCTGCGTACATCACCGCGATGCGGTCGACGAACTGGGCCATGAGACCCATATCGTGGCCGATGAGGATGATGGCGCTGCCCAGCCGCTCCTGGAGCCGGCCTAACGTCTCCATCACCTGGCGCTGGGTAATGACGTCCAGGGCGCTGGTGGGCTCGTCCGCAATGATCACCTTGGGGTTCATGGCCACGCTGATGGCGATGCAGGCCCGCTGTTTCATGCCGCCGCTGAGCTCGTGGGGTTACATGTTGCCCACTTTGGGGTCCAACTCGGTGGCCCGCAGAGCCTCCATGGCCAGCTCCTCCATTTCGGCCCGGCTCAGGCCCAGGTCGTGGTCGACCATGGTGTCGATGATCTGGTCCTTGATACGCATGACCGGGTTCAGGGAGTTCATGGCTCCCTGGGGGACCATGCTGATCTCCTTGCCCCGGATCTGGCGCATGCGCTCTTCGGAGAGGCGGGTCAACTCCAGGTCCTCCAGCCAGATCTCGCCGCCGGCGATGGCGCCCGGCGGTTTGATCATGCGCAGGATGGCCAGGGCCAGGGTCGACTTGCCGGAACCCGACTCGCCCACCAGGCCCAGGCGTTCGCCGGGCTTGAGCTCGAGGTTGATGTGATTGTTGGCCCGGACGATGCCCGCGTCGGTGTAGTAGTGGACGTCCAGGTCTTTGATTCGCAGGATGGGTTGCTCGCTCACCGGGCCCTCCGCACTCTAGGATTGGCCAGCTCGTCCAGGCCGACCGAAATCAAAAAGAGCATGATAAACACCAGGGCGACGATGGTAATCGGCACGGCAGCCCACCACCACATCCCCCGCAAAAAAGCATTCTGATTGATGACCCAGTAGATGGTCACCCCCAGGGTGGGCTCCCGCAGGGGGCCCAGCCCCAGCGCGGCCAGGCCCATGGAGGCAAAAATGGCGCCGGTCACCGAGCCCACCAGCCCCGCCCCCAGATAGGGCAGCAGGTTGGGAATGAGCTCTTTGAAGATGATGGCCATGCTGGACATGCCGTTAAGCCGGGCCATCATCACGTAGGGGCGCTCCCGCATGCTCAACACCTGGGCCCGGATGGTACGGGTCGGCCCCATCCACGCCAGCAGCGCGATGATGAGGGCCATCTGGTTGAGGGTGATGCTCTTACCCTGGGTGACACCGCCGATGGTCGACGCGACTACCACCAGAACCAGCAGGCCGGGCACAGTCAGTAGCACATCCACCATCCATCGCACAAAGGTGTCATACGCACCGCCGTAAAACGCCGAGGTAAAACCCAGGACAGTACCAATGAGCACCCCGATGAGTCCGGCCAGCAGTCCGATACGGATGGTCATCCAGGTGCCCACCACGGCCACGGCGAACAGATCCCGCCCCTGGCCGTCCGTCCCAAAGGGATAGGCCTGGGGTGCCGTCTGGGTACACTCCGGATCTGTCTTGGGGCAGTAGTGGAGGGTAGGGGATACACTGGCCGGCGCGGCCAGGGGATAGGGGTCCACCTTGGGATCGATGAAAAAGTAGCCAATGGCGGTGAACAGAATCAGGATGGTCAGGATGCCCAGACCAATCGCCAGGGCCTTGTTGCGCCGCAGGTAGCGCAGGAAGCCCTGCACCCGTACCATGGCCCCGGTCTGCGGGGCATACCCGGTGGACCGGGTTGGCTGAACCATATCTTTTGCCAGCATTGACAATCTCCGCGTTGCTTATCCAACCAGGATCTTACCGCTACTTCAACGCCTGGGTACGGACCCGCTTGGGAGCACCCGAACAGGGAACCCCCATGGTAACCAGCCGGTGCCTCCCAAAACGGGATACGCCATCAGCTCTTCTCATAGCTGATGCGGGGGTCGAGCAGGGGGTAGATCAGGTCGATGATGAACATGGCAACCCCCAGGGATACGATGATGAAAAACACGATCCCGTAGATGGTGAAGTAGTCCAGCTGGTTGATGGCCTGGGCCAGCTTGGTCCCCAACCCTGGGTAGCCCATGACCAGCTCCACCAGCACTGCCCCCGAGACAATGTGGCTGAGGGCCAGGGCCAGACCTGTCACCTGGGGCAAGAGGGCATTGCGCACGCCGTAACGGAAAAACATCCGCCAGTTCTTGAGCCCTTTGGCTTCGGCGAAGGTCATGTAGTCTTCACCTTCCACGGTGACCATCATGCCCCGCATGCCCAATGCCCACCCGCCGGCCTGGGTCAGGATCAAGGCCAGCGCGGGCAGAATGGAATGGCGCAGGACCTCCAACATGAAGCTGACGCTCAGGTTGGGGATGGTACCCAGGCTATACCCGCCGCCGATGGGCAGCAGCTTCAGCCGAAAGGCGATAAAGTAGACCAGGGCCAGGGCCACCACGTAGGCCGGGATGGCCCCAAACAGGAGGATCATGGGCAGGACGTTGCGCACCAGTGGAGATGCTTTGGGCCAGACCATCAGGGCGCCGATCAGGCTGCCGACTGTGAAGGCAATCAATGTGGTCGTCAACAGCAGGCCGATCGTCCAGGGTAAACCTTCCGCAATCAGCTGCCATACCGTTTTCGGATAATTGGCAATGGAATAGCCCAGATCAAAGCGCAACATATCGCCCATGTAGGCCAGGTACTGTTGCCACAAAGGCTTATCCAGGCCGAACTTCTTCTCGTAGGCGGCCACCATTTCATCAAAGCCCTGCTCGATGTAGCCGCTGCGGGAAGCCTGCTCCAGCAATTTCTCCCGTAATGGATTACGCGGGGTAATATGGGGGATCAGGAAGTTGATGGTGGCTGCAGTCCAGACAATCAACAGCAACAGGCCAAAACGCTTTGCCAGAAATGTTTTTGAATACCTCATGGGAACCTTTCTACCTCACCATTCCGATCACATCCGGCCCTTTACCGCTCAGTTGACAATGCAGCAACCTGGGCCGTCACCGGATATCGGCGAGGCCACACCTGGCAGGGAGTGAGGGGCAGGTGACGACCCGCCCCTCACTCCCTGCCTGAGTGTAGCCAATCCGTATTTATAGACAGCCTGTCGACCCTGGAGACCAGCTGACCCACCAGATCGGCGGGCAGCGGTGTCTCCTGGCTGGCCAGACATGCCCCATGACCGGACGATCCTAGCCCTCCACCGCCTTCAGGTTGTGCAGGATCAGCGGGAAGGTCAGATGCCAGAAGGCACCGTTGACGTAATTATTCTCCTCCGTCGGCCAGTTGGTCCAGTAGGTGGTGTTCATGGGAATGCGGTGCAACCACTGCTGGATGGGACAGTCCACCAGGTCATCCAGCCAGATCTCCAAGGCCTTCAGGTACAGGTCCATGTACTGGGGATCGTTGGGATCCGGCCGCATGGCCGCCATTTCGTCCAGGATGGCGTCGTACTCGGGGTTGCGGTAACGAGAGTTATAGGCTGTCGGCTCGCCGATGGGTGCGTAGTACTTACTGGTGTAGAAGTCCAGGGTCGTGAAGGGGTCGGCGATGCTGCCACCGTGGCCATTGAGCCAGATCTTGGCTGTGCCCTCGCTGATGCGGGTCCCCTGGTCCGCCGGCGTGCTGAACTGGGCCTCGAAGCCAGCCCGCCGGAGCTGCTCCGCGATCACAGGACCAATGTCGGTGAAGACCTGCCAGCCGCCGATGTCGGCCTGGATACGCTCGCCGTCCTTGACCCAGAAGCCTTCACTGTCCTTCTCGTAGCCGGCCGCACGCATGCGCTCCGCAGCCTTGTCCAGGTTGAACTCGTTGGTGGGATATTTCTCCAACAAGGGCTTGGCCGCCTCGATGTACGGCATCAGCGGTGGGTAGTACGGGAAGGGCAATTCGGTTAAAATGCCCGAGCCTTCCAGGGCCACGTCCAGCATCTGCTGGCGGTCGATGCTGTAGCTGACGGCCCAGCGGACGTTCTTGTCGTTGTAGGGCGGCGCGTCGTGGTTGAACCAGATGGATGTGGGCCACCAGTCGATGTACCCATAGGGCAGTTCCCGACCCGTGTGGGTGATGATGGCCGGGTTCTGGGCCACGACCTGGGCGATGGTGGTGGCGCGGAGATCCAGGGTGGAGTCCACCTCGTTGTTGACGATGCGCTGGCTCATGATGGTGTCGTCAGCCCGCGGGGTCACCAGGATCCGCTCCACCTCCGGCAGGTCGGCGAAACCGGTCTTCACACCCCACCAGTCGTCCCGCCGGTCGATAAACTTCTGGCTGGTGTTCCAGGCCACGATCTTGTAGGGGCCGGTGGCCAGGGGCCAACCCTTTTCGGGGTCGAAGTACTCAAAGGAAGCCACGTCTTCCACGTCCTTGAAGACATGCTCCGGCACCCAGTAAATTCCGGTGTCAAACTTGGACATCAACATTTCAAACATGAAGCGGGGTCGCGGCCCAACGAATTTGATGCGCACCGTCAGGTCGTCCACCGCCTCGGCCTCCTGGACCGCTGCCTTCACCGCCGTAGAGCGGGTGAGCACCGGCGCGTTGTCCCGCAACATGTGGAGGGTGAAGACCACATCCCGGGCTGTGAAGGGGGTGCCATCGCTCCACTCCACCCCTTCTCGCAAGGTCACGGTCAATTCGGTATAATCGTCGTTGTACTCATACCCGGTAGCCAGCCAGGGGATCTCCTGCTCTCCTTCATCGGCAAAGGCCGAGAAGAAGTACAAGGGCTCCCATAGGGCTGCGCTGCCCATCTGATGGGAGGCGCCGGTCGCGTATGGGTTGCCCAGGCCTACGTCGGTAAATTGTCCCGGCTGCCCACCGAACATCAGGATCAGGGTCTTCTCCCGAGGTACCTCTTTGACAGCCCCCGCCGCGGCAGCGCCCTCGGCCGGCGCCGCGGCCCCCCCGGCTGCCTCCCCCCCGCTGGGGGCCGCGGCCGGCTGCCCGCCACCACAGGCTGCCGCAATCACGCCAGCCGTGGCCAGGCCACTCAAGCGCAGAAAGTCCCGGCGATTCATGTCGGTGCGCGACTTCTCGGCCCGTTTCTCGGACGCTTGCTTCATCATGGATTGACCTCCTGAGTCTACAACATTGGGTAGATTTGGTAATGAAACGTCTGTCCCTGCCACAGGCTGACTCCGCCGTGACCTCCCCTAACGTCACCCGATCGAGGCCGGCTCCGGGAGGATCAACTTGGGTCAGGCGAAAGCAAAACCAAACATTAATGGGGAGTCCATTGCCGTGCTGGGGGGCGCGGTTGGACAACCAGGCTGCCTCTCTATGTTGCGGCAGAAGTTGTCAATGGCCAAATGTCAACGATTTCAGCCTTTTTCATTCCCCACGGCGCAACGCGCGCAGCGGAGGTGCACAGAAGACTCAGATGAACAAACAGTTCGAATGAACCAATAATAGATGATGGCGAGAATGGGTGCAGGGCTTCTAGAATTTAGGTGAGAAGTTGTTGAACAGGTAAATTAAGTATAGAATAGAACATCCCAGCTGTCAAACGCTCGGAAATATGAATGGGAGCGTGTCCCCCAGGACGGGACGCCTCCCCAGTTTCACCCCCAAATATTTGAGGACATGGATTCATGAGTTCGACCACTGGCGTTCCTCCGTCCGCCTCCTCACCTTCGTTCCAGGAACGGCTCGCCCACTGGCGTTCCTTCGGCCAGACATCTCCCCTCCTGCGGCCGGTACACCGGCTCCTGGGCCTGGCCGAGCTGGCCATCTTCCGCCTGCGCTACTACTCCGGCCTGAGTCTGCTGGCCCTGATCGGCGTGATCCTGGCCGTGGGCCTGGTGACCAGCGCCGCCTTCTTCGCCCAGGCGGTGGACACGGTGATGATGCGCCGGGAGCTGGATGAATACAGCCGCATCACCCAACGCCCGCCCTTTTCCGCCCGGGTCTTCGCCGCCTCCAGCGCCAGCGTCCCCCTGACCCTGGAACGGGCTGAAACCCTGGGCGGCCATGTGGGTAATACCCTCGCGGACGAAGTGGGCCTGCCGGTGGCCCGCATGACCCTGCTGGCCGACAGCGGCGTCATGGAGCTGCGTCCGCCGGCGGACAGCCAGTACGCCGGCAGCCGTGCCCTGGAGGATGTGAGCCTCATCTATCTCCAGGACGTGCAGGAGCACATTGCCGTGGAGGGCGCGGCCCTGGACGACGGCGCCTCCGGCCCGCGGCTGGAGGTCTGGATGCACCAGAGCCTGGCCGAGCGACTGGGCGTCCAACTGGATGACCCCTTCGAGCTCCATGCCAGCAGCGCCGAGGGCAACCTGCCCATCGTAGTCCGGGGCTTCTGGCAATCCCTGGATCCCAAAGATGCCTACTGGACCAACGACCCGGACCAGACCCTGCGCACCAAGCTGCTGGTCCGCCGGAACGACTACATCAGCCACGTGGAGCCCTACCTGGAGGTCAAGGTACGCACGGCCACCTGGCACGTGGTGCTGGATGAACACCGGGCCCAGCCGGCCCAGGCCCGCCAGTACAAGGAGGGCTTTGAACGGGCGGCCATCATCATCCAGAAGTACCTGCCCGACGCCCGGCTGACCGCGCCCACCGTCTCCCTGGAAAAGTTCGTCGGCCGGCAGACGGCCCTGACCACCCTGCTGTTGGGCTTCAACGTTCCCGCGCTGGGTTTCCTCATCTACTTTCTGGTGTTGACATCGGCCGTCATTGCCTACTGGCAGCGGCGGGAGACGGCTATCCTCCTCAGCCGGGGCATTCCCAAATTGAGTATCCTCAACTACACCCTGATCGAAGGAAGCCTGCTCTTCCTCATCGGCTGCCCCCTGGGCCTGCTCTTCGGGGTGTTAGTGGCCCGGCTCATGGGGTACGCGGAAAGCTTCCTCACCTTTAGCTCACGGCCGCCCCTGCCCGTCTCCCTCCACGGCCTCAACCTGCCCCTGACCCTGGCCACCCTGGGCGAGGTGCTGGCGGCCAAGCTGTGGACCGTGGCCGCGGCCAGCAAGGAGACGGTGGTCTCGCAACAGCGGGAGCACGCGCGGCCATCCCGAGGGCCTTTCTGGTATCGCAATTTTCTGGACCTGCTGCTGATTGTGCCCACCCTCTACGCCTACCAGCAGCTGCTGAACCGGGGCTCCCTGGGCGCCCTGATCCAGGACCGCCCAGAAGATCTCTACCAGGATCCCCTCCTGATCCTGGTGCCGGCCCTGTTTATCGTGGTCCTATCCCTGCTGGTGATGCGCCTCTTCCCCCTCCTGATGGCGCTGCTGGACCGGGCCGCCGCCTTCCTGCCCTTTTTCACCGGCTACCTGGCCCTGCGCCAGCTGGGCCGCCAGAGCCAGAACTACATCAACCCCCTCCTGTTGGTGATCGTCTCCCTGGCCCTGGGGGTCTACACCCTTTCCATGGCCGCCAGCATGGATCAGTGGCTGGTGGACCGGGTCTACTATCGAGTGGGCGCCGACCTGACCTTCACCCCCTACCTGGAAAGCGAGGCCATCGCGGCCACGCCGGGCGGCGGCGCGGACTGGATTCCCCCGGACGATGAGTTCGCGGCGCTGCCGGGGGTGGTGGCGGCCACCCGGGTGGGTGACTACCCGGCCGAGATCCGCTTGGCCACCCGCAGCGGCGGCATCGAGGCCCGCTTCCTGGGCCTGGACCGGGTCAAGTTCCCCCAGGTGGCCTGGTTCCGCCATGACTTCGCCCGGGAATCCCTGGGCAGCCTGATGAATCGCCTGGCCCTGGTGCCGGATGGCATCCTGGTCTCCCAACGCTTCCTGGAAGAGAACACCCTCCAGATCGGCGACAAGGTGAGCATCCTGGTGATCCCGGATTTCGGCGCCAGCGTCAACACCCAGTTCACCGTGGTGGGGACCTACGAATACTTCCCCACGGTCTACGAGGACACGGTGACAGTGGTGGGTAACCTGGAGTACATCTTCTCCTTCTTCGGCGTGGGCATGCCCCACAACATCTGGATGCGCCTGGCGCCGGGCGTCAACGGGCAAGCCGTCCGGGAGGTCATCCCCACCACCGGCATCGAGGCGGTGAACGTCCAGGACAGCCAGGCCATCCTGGCCGAGGAGCAGGCCCAGATGGAGCGGGTGGGCGTCTTTGGCACCCTGACGGTGAGCTTCCTGGCTGCGGCTGCCATGGCGGCCCTGGGCCTGTTGACCTACAGCTATGCCTCCCTCCACGAACGCCTCTTCCAGTTCTCCGTCCTGCGGGCCGTGGGCCTGCGACGGATTCAAATCGTGGTCCAGGTGGTGATGGAATATGCCGTGCTGACCCTGTACGGCGCGGCGGCGGGGGTCTTCTGTGGGCGGCTGGCGGCCCAGCTCTTCGTCCCCCTCTTCCGGGTCTCCAGCAGCGGGCCGGGCACGCCCCTGCCCCCCCTGCTGCCGGTGATTGCGGACGAGCAGATCCTGCCCATGGCCCTTACCTTTGCCGGCGCCATGGTGCTGCTGGAAGTCCTGATCATTTCGTCGGCCTTTTACCGTCGCCTGTTCGAGGCCCTGCGGCTGGGCCACCAGGCATGACGCCCTGGCTGGCGACACACCCGCCTTGCGCCCTCTGTTTGACAAATGGCGTGGGCCTGTTTACCATAACAGGGTCGGATTCCTCCGTCGGATTTTTGTCCATTGACAGTTCCTTGAGGCAGAAGGTGACATCGACGACTGGTACGGAACGTCCCCGGCCCTACTGTTACGAATTTCCCCGCCCCGCCGTCACGGTGGACATCATCCTGTTCACCTTCAAGGAAAACCAGCTCCAGGTCCTGCTGATCCAGCGCCACCACCCCCCGTTTGAAAACATGTGGGCTCTGCCCGGCGGCTTCGTGGAGATGGATGAAGATCTGGAGGCGGCCGCCCTCCGGGAGCTGCGGGAAGAGACCAACATCACTGACGTCTATCTGGAGCAGCTCTACACCTTCGGCCAGCCAGACCGGGATCCCCGCACCCGGGTCATCACCGTGGCCTACTTCGCCCTCCTCAGCGCCGACCAGGCCGCCCGCCTCCATGTGCGGGGCCAGTCGGACGCGCAGGAGGCCCGCTGGTGGAGTGTCTATAACCTGCCCCCCCTGGCCTTCGACCACCGGCGCATCATCGAGTATGCCGTGCAGCGGCTGCGCTGGAAACTGGAGTGGACCGCGCTGGGCTTTCTCCTCCTTCCGGAAGAGTTCACCCTGTCCGAGCTGCAGAAGGTCTACGAGACCGTGTTGAACGAACCCCTGGACAAGCGCAATTTCCGACGCAAGATGCTGGCAGCCGACGTGCTGGAGGAGACAGGCAACCTGCGGGAAGGGGATCATCGGCCGGCCAAACTCTACCGATTCACGGCCAAGGCCATCGAACTGGAGCAGGCCCGCCGGCGCTTCCCCTAGTGCCGAGAGGCGTATTTACGCCGGGATTTGCTACCCTCAGCAGCCGGGCCACGGGCCCTTGCCGCAGCGCCAGGGTGACAGAGAGCCCGCTGGCGCCCCTATGCTGCCCAAAAACATGCTGCAAAAAAACAAAACAGAGTCCAGGTTAAACGCCCATGGTACAGGACAAACGAGTTCAGGCTTCCGCCGTGGCCACCCCACGGCCGGACCGGAATCAAATTGAACGGATCCGATTCGCCATCAGCACGCTGCTGGAACGCTGGCGGGTACCCGAGGATGTCATCGTCAGCAGCACGGCGGTGCTGGTAGGCGCCGGCACCGGGCTGGGCGCGGTGCTCTTCATCTGGCTCTTGGGCCAGATCGGCCATCTGGCCCGCTGGACCCGGGGGCAGGTGGGCGATGTGGTGGGGATCCTGGGCTTCATGGCCGTGGCCGGCGCCATCGTGGGCTTCATGATCGACCGCTGGGCCCGGGAAGCCAAGGGACACGGCGTGCCGGAAGTGATGGAGGCCATCGCCATGCGGGGTGGACGCATCCGCGCCCGGGTGGCGGCGGTGAAGGTGTTGGCCTCGTCCCTGACCATCGGTGCGGGGGGGTCGGCCGGCCGGGAAGGGCCCATCGTGCAGGTGGGCGCGGCCCTGGGCTCCACGGTGGGCCAGCTCCTGCGCTTCTCCGACGACCGGGTCCGCACTCTGGTGGCCTGTGGCTCCGCGGCGGGCATCGCGGCCACCTTCAACGCGCCCATCGCCGGCACCATCTTTGCCATGGAAGTGATCCTGGGCAGCTTCACCGTCCACTACTTCGGCGCGGTGGTCATCAGCGCCGTGTCGGCCGGCATCATCAGCCGGCACTTCCTGGGCGACCGACCGGCCTTCCTGGTCCCCGCCTACCCCATGAACCACGTCCTGGAGCTGCCCATCTACGTCCTGTTGGGCATCCTGGCTGCCCTGGTGGCGGTGGCCTTCATCCGCCTGCTGTATCGAACCGAGGCATTTTTCGACCGATGGCAGGCCCCCTTGCCGGTGAAAACTTCGGTGGGGCTGGTGCTCACCGGGCTGACCGCGCTGCTCTTGCCGGACCGCCAGGTCCTGGGTTCGGGCCTGGACATGATCGGCGAGACCATTGCCGAGAATTTCAACCTGAGCCTGGGGCTGCTGGCGGCCCTGCTGGTGCTGAAGCTCCTGGCCACCTGTTGGACCCTGGGCTCGGGCAACTCCGGCGGCGTCTTCGCGCCCAGCCTCTTCATGGGGGCCATCCTGGGCGGCATGGTGGGCAACACCGCCAACAGCCTCTGGCCCCAGGTGGCGGCCAACCCGGGGGCCTACGCCATTGTGGGCATGGCAGCCGTCTTTGCCGCCGCGGCCCGGGCGCCCATCACCGCCATCCTCATCGTCTTCGAAATGTCGGGGGACTACAAGCTCATCTTCCCCCTGATGATGACCACCGTACTGGCCACCCTCCTGGCCGAGCACCTCTTCAGCGAATCCATCTACACCCTCAAGCTGAAGCTGCGGGGAATCAGCCTGCAGCGGGGGCGAGATGTGGACATCCTCCAGAACGTGACGGTGGGCGAGGTGATGAGCCAGGAGGTGAACACCGTGCCTAAGGACATGACCCTGACCGAGCTGTCGGACATGTTCAGCCGAACCCGCAACCACGGCTACCCGGTGTTGGACGAGAACGGGAAGCTGTGGGGCATCGTCACCATCACCGACCTGGAGCAGGCCATTGCCGACAACCGGCCCCGCCGGACCACCGTGGCCGAGATCGGCGTACCCCGGGCCCAGTTGTTGGTGGCCACGCCGGACGAGAGCATCGGGGAAGCCCTGGCCCGCATGGGCACCCGGGGCCTGGGCCGCCTGCCCGTGGTGGATCCCCACGACCCGGACCGGCTGGTGGGGCTGATCCGCCGGTCGGACATCATCCGGGCCTACAACCTGGCCCTGGCCCGCCGGGCCGAGCTCCAGCACCGGGCCAAACGGATGCAGCTACGCAACATCGACGGCACCGAGTTCGTGGACATCACCCTGGACGCAGACAGCCCGGTGGTGGGCAAAACCGTCCAGGAGGTGGCCGCCAGCCTGCCTCGGGAGTGCATCCTGGTCTCCATCCGCCGCCAGGGCAAGATGTTGATTCCCCACGGCCACAACGTCTTCCAGCCTGGGGACCGCATCACCGCGTTCATCCACAGCAGCGACGCGGAAGCCCTGCGCCAGTGCCTGCAGAAGAAGGCACCATCCGCCCAGCCGGTCCCCTAGCGGAAAAACCACCAGAGCACGCCGGCCAGGTTGACCAGCACGCCGGCTACGATCAGCCCGCGCATCCACGGCGAAACCCGCTCGCCGGCGGCCACGGCCAGCAGGACCATCACCGGCACCATGAAATCCAGGCTGAAGCGGTAGCCGAACTGGTACCAGCCCGTGTTGTAGTAGAGGAGCAGGGGCACCATCAGCAGCAGGAGGGCGCCCCACGCGCCCAGCACCAGCGGCGCCCGGGCGCGTGCCCGCACCAGGTAGACCAGGGCCGGGGTCGTCAACAGCAGGCTCATGCCCTCGGGATTGGGCAGGGGCAGGTTGTGGCGCCGGCTCCACTCGGGCAGGGCCAGCCACATGGCCCAAAAGTTGCGTCCCAGGTAGCGCAGGTTGAACTGGCCGTAGGTGTGGAGGTCCGGCGCCAGCCGCTCGGCCACGTTTTCCGTGGCGTAGCCGAAGTCCCACAGGGAGTCAAACCGGGCCAGATTGTACCCCAGCAGGGCGCCCACCGCGATGGCCATGGGCAGCCCGGCCGCCACCCCCCAGCCCACCAGGCGACGCACGCCCGGGCGAGTACGCCAACCCTCACCCAAATGTTGGGCAGCGATGCCCACCAACAGCACCCAGGTGAACGTCACGTTGGGCCGGGCCAGCATGGCCAGGGCCAGGGCCGTGCCGGCCGCCCAGGGGGAGTTGGTGGTCACGGCCAGCCACACGGCCAGGGCCACGAAGGTCACGGTGCAGATCTGGGCCACGAACCAGACGGAGCCGATGGGCGCCATGTACCAGTGGACGCTGCCCAGGCCGAAGAGCACCGTGAGCCACAGGTTGTCCCTCAGCCCCAGCCGGCTCCATCCCCGGGCGGACAGGCCGGTCAACAGCAGGTAGACCAGCGCCACGTTGGCCGCACCCATCAGAGACGAGAACAGAACCGTGCTGGTGCCGGCCACCCCCCGCCAGGCCACCCACGGCAGCAGCAAGAGCGCGGGCAGGGGTGGGAACGGCACATACCACCGCCCCTGGTACGGCGTGAGATCGTGGACGGCAGGAGGGTGGGGCAGGTAGAGGCGGCCCTCCAGGAAGGCTGCGGCCAGATGGTCGAAATAGGCCACGTCGGGGGAACGGGTGCTGCCCGCCAGCAGGGCCGTCCCCCCGTAGAGGGCAAAGGCCGCAGCGAAGACGGCCGCGGTCCAGGTCCACACAGAATGGCGTGCCATGATGGTTCAGCGGGATGCCTGGAAACCGGCCACCGTCAGCCGATCAGCCCGGCGGCTGTCAGGGCACGGCGGATCGCCTCCGTCTGGGCCGGGGAGCTGGCTGCCATGGGCGCCCGTACCGTGCCGCCGTCCCGCCCCTGGAGCGCCATGGCCGTCTTGACGTTGGCCGGCAGGTTGGGGCCTTCCAGGGCGTTCCACACGATCAGCAGCCTCCGGTGCAAATCCAGGGCCGTGGCATGGTCCCCCTGGCGCACCGCATCCCAAAGCTGTACGCACAAAGTGGGCGCGGCGGTGAGCAACGCGGCGATGGCGCCGTCCGCCCCCAGCATGAACGAGGGATAGAGCAGGGCATCCACGGCCGAATGGACCAGCCCCCGCCCATCCAGCAGGAGCAACAGGTCGGCCAGCAGCTTCATATCCCCCGCGCTCTGTTTCACCCCGATGACGCCGTCCACCTGGGTGATGATCCGGGTCAGCAGGGCGGGGGAGCAATAGGACCACGGGACCACGTTGTAGATGAGGACGGGCAGACCGCTGGCGTCGGCAATGGCACCGAAGTGGCGCAGCATGCCGTCGTCGTCGGGTGGGAAGAGGTAGTGCACCGGGGTGACCTGGAGGGCGACCGCGCCCAGGTCGGCCAGGGCCCGGGCCCGTTCCACCGCCTGGCGGGTGCTGTCCACAATGACGCCCGCGATGACCGGCACCCGTCCTGCCGCGGCCTCCACAGCCGTCCCGACCACCGTCCGCAGTTCGTCCGTGGAGAGGGTGTGGCCCTCGCCGGTGCTGCCGCCCACCACCAGGCCGTGGACGTGGGCTTGCTCCACCAAATAGTTGACGTCCGCCCGGAGGGCCTCCTCGTCCACCTTTTCGTCGGGCCGAAACGGCGTCACCATGGGCGGCATGATACCGGTCAGTTGTGGCATGATTCTGTCCCTCTGCTTTCTACCTACTACTTTTTTTCAAATAGCACCATCGGGCGGGAACGCGCGCCCCGTCGCAGGCGGGGCGCGCCGCCGTCGCCATGCCTTCACCCGCCTGGGTGTGGCAAAACCGTGCGGCCAGAGACCGCACCTACGACAAAGGCTGCCATCCGCGCGGACTGGGTTCAACAGGAACGTAGGGCGGGTCTCCGGCCCGCCATGGCTGGCCGGCTCTGCGGGGACGGCATCCCCAGATCCTGGCGTCACCGGGCGGGGCAAGCCCCGCCCCTACGGGAACGGGTGCCCTTCCGCGGACCCCGTCGCTCTCCATTAGGGCGTGAGGTACGGCGCGACGACGGTGCGTTCCTGCTCCAGCCCGGCCCATTCGTCGTCGTCCGGCCCGTCGTAGATCCGGCCGGCGCGTTCGTGGCGATACCAGTAGGCCAGGGGTGTAGCGTCAGTCATGCCCAGCGCACCGTGGACTTGAATGGCCCGGTCCAGCACCTGTTGCAGGACATTGGCCACCACAAACTTGATAGTGGAAATCTCGACCCGGGCTGCATAGGCCCCCTCCCGCTCCATCTTCCAGGCCGCACGCAGGACCAACAGCCGGGCACCGTCGATGGCGGCCCGGCTTTCTGCAATCCAGTTCTGCACCGTCTGCTGGTCGGCCAGCCAGCCAGTGCTGGACATCTTGCGGCTCGCCGCCCGGGCACACATGAGGTCGAAAGCCCGTTCACAGATGCCGATCCAGCGCATGCAGTGGTGGATACGCCCCGGCCCCAAACGTGCCTGGGCCAGGCGGAATCCTTCCCCTTCGGCGCCCAGCCGGTTTCCCTGGGGCACCCGGCAGTTCTCCAGCCGGATCTCGCCGTGGCTGGCATGATCGCTGCCCGGCTCCCCCATGACGGAGATGTTGCGCACCAACGTGAATCCCGGCGTATCACACGGAACGATGATCTGGCTGGCCCGACGGTGACGATCCTCGGCCTCGGGATTGGTCACGGCCATGACGATGGCGAAGTGGGCTCCGTCGGCCCCAGTGGCGAACCACTTGTGGCCGTTCAGGACGTAGTCGTCGCCATCCTTGACCGCCGTGGTCCCCATCAAGACCGGGTTCGAGCCTGGATACTCGGGCTCGGTCATGGCGAAGCAGCTTCGGATCTCCCCCCGAGCCAGGGGCTCCAGATAGGTCTGCTTCTGCTCCTCTGTCCCGTAGTGCATCAGGAGTTCCATGTTCCCCACGTCGGGCGCCTGGCAGTTGAAGACATAGTGGCCCAACGGACTGCGGCCCAGCTCCTCGCTGACGTGGGCAAATTCGGTCAGGGAAAGGCCCAGGCCTCCGTAGGCCTGGGGCAGATGGGGCGCCCACAGCCCTGCCGCCTTCACCTGGGCCCGGAGTTCGGCCAGCACCGGCAGCAGGGCACGAAAGGAGCCGTTGAGGAACCGGGGTTCCAGGGGAATAAGGGCTTCGTCCACAAAGGCACGAACCCGACGGACAATGGGTTCGACTCGGGGCGGGATGCTGAAGTCCATGGTATCTTCCTCATTTGGGCATCTGGGTTTTTTACAGCAAAATCATCTGTTGGTAGCTCTGCATGAGACCGCGGCTGGCCTTGGGCCGATGATTGAAATCGTCGGCTGGCCCACAACAAATGCGCTTCAACGCACTTCACGGGGCAGATGGCACCCGGCTTGAATCCGTTTTCAACGGATTTCCTGCCCCGGCGAGGCATTTCCATGTCTCGTCATCTGGCGGATGGATATACCACGGTTGAATGTGATCCTGCCATCTGGGTTTATCTGTATCTGTGTTCATCTGTGAAATTTGTGGTTCCTGCCGTCAATTCAGTTATGGATCAGCCCCATGGCCCTCTCTGATGTGCTAGCCGAACTCCGGGCCGATGCCCGGTTCATGGCCGGCGTGACCGCATGGCACACCCGCCCCCGCCAGCCGGCCCGCTACGCCCCCATGCCCGAAGGCCTCCACCCGGCCGTTCAGGAAGCCCTGCATCGGCGGGGGATCCGACAACTGTATGCCCACCAGGCCCAGGCCATTGGGCTGGCCCTGGCCGGCCAGGATCTGGCCGTGGTCACACCAACCGCCAGCGGCAAAACCCTCTGCTACAACGGGCCCGTCCTTCACGCCTTGCTGGGCGACCCAACCGCCCGGGCCCTCCTTCTCTTCCCCACCAAAGCCCTGGCCCAGGACCAGCTGGCGGAGCTGTGGCGCTGGCAGACCACCCTATCCCGGGACCTGGGCATCGCCACCTACGACGGCGATACACCCAGCGCGGAGCGGGCCCAGATCCGGCGCACGGCCCGTGCCCTACTCACCAACCCGGACATGCTCCATACAGGCATCCTGCCCCATCATCCCCACTGGGCGGACTTCTTTACCGGCCTGCGCTATGTGGTCATCGACGAAATGCACACCTATCGAGGTGTCTTCGGCAGCCACGTGGCCAATGTCCTGCGGCGATTGCAGCGGCTCTGTGCCCACTACGGCAGCCGCCCCCAGTTCATCTGCACCAGCGCAACCATCGCCAACCCCGGTGAACTGGCCAACCGCCTGCTGGAACGGCCGGTGACAGTGGTGGACGACAACGGCGCGCCCTGGGGCGAAAAACACCTGATCCTCTACAACCCACCCCTCTACGACCCGGCCCGGGGACTGCGACGCAGCAGCGTGCTGGAAGCCCAGGCCCTGGCCGCACGCTGCATCCTGCACGGCGTCCAGACCATCGTCTTCGGCCGCTCCCGCCTGACCACCGAGGTCCTCCTGACCTACCTCCGGGAGCGGGTAGGCCGGGAACGACGCCACGGCGCCGTGGGCGATCCCCGGCAGGCCATCCGTGGCTACCGGGGCGGTTATCTGCCAGAAGAACGGCGGCGCATCGAGGCCGGGCTGCGCCAGGGCCAGATCCGGGGGGTGGTGGCCACCAATGCCCTGGAGCTGGGCATCGACATCGGCCAGCTCCAGGTGGCCATCCTGTGCGGCTATCCCGGTACCATCGCCAGCACCTGGCAACAGATGGGACGGGCCGGCCGCACCCTGGAAAGCTCCCTGGCTGTGCTGGTGGCCACGGCCGGCGCGCTGGACCAGTACGTGGTGCAGCACCCCGAATTTCTCTTTGGCAATTCCCCAGAACAGGCCCTGATCCACCCGGATAACCTCATGCTGCTGGTGGATCAGATGCGCTGCAGTGCCTTCGAACTGCCCTTCCAGGATGGGGAATCGTTGGGCGCCAGCCCCTTCGGGCAGGACGTGCTGCACCTGCTGGCCGAACAGGGCCAGGTGCAACACCACGGCCGCCAGTGGTTCTGGAGCGGCCTGGCCTACCCTGCCCGCCAAGTGAGCCTGCGCAGCGCCGGCAGCGAAACGGTGGCCATCCAGGCCGCCAGCGGAGCTGACAGCACCGTCATCGGAGAGATCGACCAGGTCAGCGCACCCCTGTTGCTCCACGAAGGGGCCATCTACCTCCACGAAGGGCAGAGCTACCGGGTGGAGAAACTGGACCTGGAGGCCCACCTGGCCCAGGTCACTCCGGTGGATGTGGAATACTACACCGAGGTCAGCACCGAAACCAGCGTCACCATCCTGACCGAGCTGGAGCGTCGGCCCGTGGGCGGCGCCCTGACGGCCCATGGGGAGCTCCAGGTGAGTTCCCAGGTGGTCGGCTTCCGCCGCATCCGGCACTTCACCCATGAAACCCTGGGCGTCTTTCCCCTGGACTTTCCCCCCATGACCCTGGAGACCAGCGGCTACTGGCTGAGCGTCTCGCCGGAGGCCCAATCCCTGTTGGAAGAAACGGGACAGTGGTTCGACTCGCCCAACGACTATGGGCCCAACTGGGAAGAGCAACGCCAACGAGTTCGGGCACGGGACGGCTATCGTTGCGCCCGCTGCGGTACGCCGGAGCCACCCGGCCGCCAGCATGATGTGCACCACCTGATCCCCTTTCGCACCTTCGGCTACGTGCCCGGGCGCAACGACCGATACAAGGAGGCCAACCAGTTGGAGAACCTGCTGCTGGTCTGCCGCACCTGCCATCGACGCCTGGAGATGGGCGTGCGGGTGCGGGGTGGGCTGGACGGCCTGGCCTATGTCCTGGGTCAACTCGCGCCCCTGTACCTCATGTGTGACCGCCAGGACCTGGATGTCCACGTTTCCCGGGGCGGGCCGGGCAGTATCCCGGGCCTGTCACCTGGAACGGACGCTGAGGCGGCCGTGGCTGCTTTGAATCGCCCCACCATCTTCATCTACGAACGGGCCCAGGCGGGTCTGGGCTTCAGCAGCCGGCTCTATGAGCTCCACGACCGCTTGCTGGCCGCCGCCCAGGAACAGATCGAACGCTGTCCCTGCCTGCACGGCTGCCCTGCCTGCGTGGGACCCGTGCTGGAACAGGGACAGGTCTGGCTGCCGACCAAGACCCTGACCCGTGCCCTGCTCCAGACGCTGCGTACCGGCCAGTTTCATTCCCAGGGACCTGCTCCCACCAAAGACGTTCCCTTTTAAAACCTTCCCCTCAAGGGCGATATCGATAAATAACTCCACAGAAGAAAGTATAGGTTTCACAGCTGACATGGGTTACACAGACAGGGCGGAAAACAGATTCCCATCGTTCACGGCTTCAACGCGGCGTCGGCATCTGAGAATGCCGACGCCGCACATGGACAACGTTTATCAACATTGACGAAGCACGGGATCTGGGTTCATCGTGGCATCTGTGGAGCCAATCTGCCAAGATAGTGGATATGCCATGGAGGGTTGGCGCCCGGGTTTCGCGCCCTTCCCGCCGGGCAATGAACTTATAGCCGCCCGAAAAAGAGCGTCCGGATATCTTGAGATGTCCCTCCACCTGTGCTAAACTGGAGGCAGAATTGCACCGGTAGACCGTATCATCCAGTTACCATTTTTGCAGATCGGATCCACCGATTTCACAGAAGATCCCAGGTTGTTGAGCTCAATCTGTGAAATCCTCAATCTGTGAAATCAATGTGGATGAAATCAACAGGTCAAGAAACATCACCGACAGGAGGGAGCTCTGGATAGCAACGCCCTGGCTCGATGGATCGTGGACTTGGTGGAGGAGAAACAGGCCACCGATATCGTCCTGCTGGACATCCACGACCAGACCACCATCGCGGACTATTTCGTCATTGCCACCGTGGACAACGAACGGCAGGCCCAGGCCATCGAAAGTGACCTGCTGGAAAAGCTGAAAGTCGAACAGAACATCCGACCACTGGGCATCGAGGGCAGCCAGGAACGAGGCAGCGGCTGGATCTTGCTCGACTACGGCGACGTGATCGTCCACCTCTTCACCGAGGAAGCCCGCCAGTACTACAAGCTGGAAGAACTCTGGAACAAGGCCAACGTGGTGGTCAAGGTCTTCTAGACCACCCCCGGCCATTCCTACACCAGTTCCAGGGCCAGGGCGGTGCCGCCGCCGGTGCCATGGCACAGGGAAGCGATGCCCCGTTCCTTCCCTTCCTGCCGCAGGGCGTTGAGCAGCGTCACGACGATGCGCGCGCCCGAGGCACCCACGGGATGCCCCAGGGCGATGGCACCGCCATACACGTTGAGCCGCTCGTAGGATATCTCCAGTTGCCGCCGCATCAACACGCTGTTGAGGGCGAAGGCCTCGTTGTTCTCAAAGAGGTCGAAGTCGTCCAGCGTCATGCCCAGCCGATCCAGCAGCCGCTGGATGGCCGGGATGGGCGCCTCCACGAAGCGCCAGGGTGTCACCGCGGCCCAGGCACCACCCAGAATCCGGGCCAGGGGCCGGAGGCCATGGCGCTCCACTGCCTGCGGGCTGGCCAGCACCAACGCCGCCGCGCCATCGGAGATCTGGCTGGAATTGCCGGCCGTCAGCAGCCCGCCTTCGGCGAAGACGGATGGCAGCGCGGCCAGCGCTTCGGGCGTGGTGTCCGGCCGGATTCCCTCATCCTGCTCAACGAGCCGCTCCTGCCCCCGTTGTTGCACCGGAACCGGTATGATCTCTGGGGTGAACTTGCCCGCCTCCCGGGCGGCGGCGGCCCGCCGATGGGAAAGGTAGGCCACCTCGTCCAGCTCCACACGGGAGATGCCATGTTCCTGGGCCAGCCGCTCCGTCTCCTCGCCCATGAGCTCGCCAGTCATGGGATCCCGCAGGCCGTCGTCCAGCAGCTCGTCGGCCAGTGTCTCTGGCGCGCCCGCCAGCAACTTGTAACCCCAACGGGCCTTGTAGCTCAGGTGGAAGCCTGCCTGGGACATGGACTCCACCCCGCCCACCAACACCAGATCCGCATCCCCGGCCCGGATGGCCATGTCGCCGCTGAGCACGCTCATCATCCCTGAGGAACAGAGCATATCGACGGCGTAGCCGTCCACTCCTTCCGGAATGCCGGCTTTGATGGCCGCATGCCGGGGGAGGAGCTGGCCGTGGCCGTGTTTCAGAATGTTCCCAAAGACGTACAGGTCCAGGTCGCCCGGTTGCACGCCAGCCTGGGCCAGGGCAGCCCGCATCACATGGGCGGCCAGATCCACGGGAGACACCTGGAGAAAATTTCCACCAAATTTGCCGATGGGCGTGCGGACGGCCGCAACCACATAGCTGTTCGCCATGATCTCCTCCTCTCCCCCGCACCCACGCACCTCTCCCAGCGCCCACGTGCGGCCGGAAGACCGTTATCAACAACTATCAACAACCCCGGCCTGCTTACGCCAGCCCAAGCCAGGGTCAGTCCAAGAGCTCGTAGGCGGGATAGGTCAGGAACTCCACAAACTCCTGGCTCAGGACCAGGCCATCCAACAGGTCGGTGGCCTCTTTGTAGCGACCCGCGCCGCTCCCGCCCAACTTGGCCAGCTCTTCCTCCCGGATCTGGGTGTACATCTCCGGGGTGACGGGGCGGCCATCGGCCAGTTTGGCGCCGTGGTGGAGCCACTGCCAGAGCTGGGAGCGGGAGATCTCCGCGGTGGCTGCGTCCTCCATCAGGTTGAAGATGGCCGCGGCGCCGTTGCCGTTAAGCCAGGAGTTCAGATACTGGAGGGCCACGCTCACGTTCAGGCGTACCCCATCTTCCGTGATCTGGCCGCCGGGCACCCGGATGTCCAGGATCTCCTCCGCGGTCACGTGGACATCCTCCCGCAGCCGGTGCTTCTGGTGGGGCCGGTCGCCCAGGACCCGGTCAAAGACTTCCTGGGCCACGGGCACCAGGTCAGGGTGGGCCACCCAGGTACCGTCGAATCCGTCGCCGGACTCTCGCTCCTTGTCCTCCGGATCCCGCCGGTTGGGGATGAAGGCGGCCATACCGCCGATGGCGTGGGCGCCCCGCTTGTGGCAGGTGCGCACCAGCAGCTCGGTATAGGCACGCATGAAGGGCACCGTCATGGTCACCTGGCTGCGGTCGGGCAGGATCATGTCCGGCCGCCGGGCAAATTTCTTGATCACGCTGAAGATATAGTCCCAGCGCCCAGCGTTCAGGCCCGCTGCGTGCTCCCGAAGCTCGTAGAGGATCTCCTCCATCTCCAGGGCGGCCAGGATGGTCTCGATCAGCACGGTGGCGCGGATGGTGCCCCGGGGAATGCCCAGCTCGTCCTGGGTATAGTTGAAGACATCGTTCCAGAGGCGGGCTTCCAGATGGCTTTCCAGCTTGGGCAGGTAAAAATAGGGGCCGCTGCCCCGCTCCATCAGCTCCCGGGCGTTGCGGAACATGTACAGGCCGAAGTCGAACAGGCTGCCGGAAATGGGCTCCCCGTCCACCAGCACGTGCTTTTCACCCAGATGCCAGCCCCGGGGGCGAATCAAGAGGGTGGCGATCTGGTCCTTCAACTTGTAGACGCGGCCGTCGGGGTTGAGGAACTCGATGGTCCGGCGCACTGCGTCGCTGCAGTTGATCTGGCCCTGGATGACGTTGTTCCAGGTGGGCGAGAGGGCATCCTCAAAGTCGGCCATGAAAACGCTGGCGCCGGAGTTGAGGGCGTTGATCATCATCTTGCGGTCGGTGGGCCCGGTGATCTCCACCCGGCGATCGTTGAGATCGGCGGGCGCGGGAGCCACCTGCCACTCGCCGACCCGGATCTCCACCGTCTCCGGCAGGAAGCCGGGCATTTCGCCGGCATCCAGCGCAGCCTGGCGCTCGGCGCGACGGGCCAGCAGGCGCTGCCGGGTGGGGTTAAAACGCCGGTGGAGGTCGGCCACAAAGGTCAGGGCCTCGGCCGTCAGCACCTCTTGGACGGCCGGCGTGATGGGGCCGACGATTTGGACACCATCAGGCAAATTTTCAGCCATGATCGACTCCTTCGTGTCGTGATGTCTGAAGGTCAAAGGGAACTGTTCAGGGTTCAATCCCGGGTGACGGGACCGACACCCGCTGGCGCCAGCGGCGATACCAGTTCGCAAAACGCCACCAGCCGGATACGCTGTCCTCCTTCATGGCCCGGAAGATCTGGCGCTGGAAGGTGAGGGCATCGTCTGGCTGCAGATGGTACACCCGGCGTGGCCGGCCGTAGAGCCCAGGCACCACCAGCCACTGGCGCGCGGCGTAGATCAGCGTGTGCCGTGCTGCCTCCTGGTTGGTTGGGCTGAGGAGGTGGACGTGGATGAGATCTTCCACGCCGGCCAGGCGACGCAGCCAGCGACCCGCCAGCACAGGCGTCTGCAGGGTGGCCTCGGTGAACGGGGTAAAGAGAACCTGCACGATCCGCCAGGATTCTTCCGGGCCGATGGAGCCATCCGACGCATCGATCACTAACCCCTCCACATGGCGCTGCTGAAGGGTCAGGCGGAAGTCCACCTCGCCCCGAATCCCCGGCTCGAAGGCAATTCGGTCGCCGTGATGGATGACGGTGAATGTCTCCCCCGTCTCCGCCACGGTGATGCCCACCGTCTCAAAGAGCCCGGCAAAGTAGTCAACCAGCTCAGGGGTCTGGACAATGGCCTGCCAGGCCTGTAGGGCAGGGCCAGGGGTCGTAGAAGCGGTTGGGCCGGATTCCGTCATAATGGCGCTCCCATGGTATGGGGCCAGGCGAGGCCGTGGGGATGGGCCGCCCCTGGCTTTCAATCGTAGATCGCTCAGGAATCTGGCGACCCCTCCTGACGGGGCAGATATCCGTGAACGCTGGAGGTCCGCCCTGATTATAGATTTGCCTGGAAGCAATGTCAATGATAGGGCCCTGGGCGGATATATTTCACATTTGTCGGTGCAGGATGTAGGGACAGGGGCCCAGAGGCGCGCCCAAAAGGCGCCCGCCCCTGGGCGCCGCCCTGTCCGTGACGGGCGCAGCAAGCAGCGCCCCTACAGTGGCGTCCAATGGGCGACCCCCCGACGATTGTGAACCATACCCGCCCTGGGCATCCGACCATGGGCTATCGCCTTTGACGCAGGGCCCATGTTGTTGTACATTGGAGCCGGTCAACTTACGCGGAAAAAGTCTGGCATGTCTCCAGGCCTGGTGAAATAGATGGGGTGAGAGTCAGGAGAGCACAGAAGATGACCCAACTGGTCGATCAGGCTCAGGTGATTCCGGCAGAACTGGGCCAGCGCCAAGCGACCGGCAACAACTACAAATTCATCCTCGGTGGCTTGCTGGTCATCGGGCTCGTGGTGGGCCTCATTGTCCAGGCCACCCTCTCCACCGGCGCCTACTACCTCACCGTGAGCGAACTACAGGAGCGGGCGCCCGCCATCTACGGCGAGCGGGTCCGGGTGAGTGGCACGGTGGTGGAAGGCAGCGAAGATTGGAATCCCCAGGAGATTACCCTGCGTTTTGCCATCCAGGATGAAAATAACGCCCAGTTGCTTATTGTCTTCGAGGGTCCCCGGCCGGACAACTTTCAACGGGCGGCCTCGGCCATCGTGGAAGGGGAACTGAGGCCCGACGGCACCTTCAAGGCCGACACCCTCTTGCTGAAGTGCCCCAGCCGCTACGAAGAGGAGCCAGAGGAAATTTTCGTCCGCGCGGAACGCTGAGGCGCGCCAACATCATCCGGAGGCTCCAGTGGCAATGGTCCGACCGTAACCTGGTGGGCATGGCGGCTGCAGATCCCGGGCTGAATGAGCTGGATTGAACTGAATGGCGTTTCCTCTTCCTACTATCCGTCATCGTATCCGCCTACTTCACACTCGCCTGTGGCGCACTTGTCTGTTGCCCCTCGTCATCGCTATCACCGGGACGGTGCTCTTGATCCGGCCCATCGCCGGGCAGGAGCTGCCCCCTTCGCCCCAGTTCGACCTGGGTCAGGTACCCGCCCCCGCCGACCGCCCCATGGCACGCCTGGGACAGACCCTGTACCTGGAAAGCTGTGCGCCCTGCCACGGCGAGCAGGGCAACGGCGACGGCCCCACCGCCGCGGGCTTGCCCAGCCCGCCCACCCGCTTTGCCGATCCCCAGGCCATCTGGTCCCTCTCGCCTGCCGAACTTTTCTTCACCATCAAGTTCGGCCGCTTGGACAAGCTCATGCCCCCCTGGGAGAATCGCCTCACCGATGAGCAGATCTGGCAGGTGGTGGCCTACGCCTGGAGCCTACACACCAGCCAGGCGGAGGTCGCTGCCGGCGCCGAGCTCTATGCCCAAAGTTGCACCCAGTGCCACGGCGAACAGGGCCAAGGGGATGGCCCCCAGGCACCGGTGGACCTGCCCGATTTCGCCGACCCGGCCTACGCTATGGCCCGCAGCCAGGCAGACTGGCTGGCCGGCTGGCAGTCTGCCCACCCCGAGGTGGGTGCCGAGTGGACCCAGGCCCAACGGCAACAGGTTTTGGAGTATATCCGCACCTTCAGCTACGGCCCCGCATGGGAAAGCCCCTACCGCCCAGGCCCGGGCGCCATCCAGGGGCAGGTGGTTGCCGGCACCCCGGACCTGGCCCTGTCCCCCAACCTGACCGTGACCCTGCGCGCCTTCCTGGGCTTCGAGCCGGTGGCCACCTTCACCACCACGGCGGATGATCGGGGCCGCTTTGCCTTCAGCGACCTGGCCGTAGGGCCGGAGGTAGTCTACCTGGCTTCAGCATCCACAGCCGGCATCACCTACAGCAGCCCCGTCCTGGCCCTGACCGAGGAACAACCCGCCCAGGAGACCACCATCACCGTCTATGCCACCACGGATGATCCTGCGGGCGTGCGCATCGATCGGGCCCACTGGATCGTCGACTTCCAGCCTGGGGCGTTGCTGGTGGGCCAGCTGGTTACCTTCGGCAGCGAGAACGACCGCACCTTCCTGGGCAGGCGGGTGGACGGCGTGGACGTACCGGTGACGGCCTCCCTCTTCGTGCCCGCGGGCGCCGAGGATATCAGCCTGGAGAATGGCGTGCTGGGCGGCCGCTTCCGCCAGATGGGCAACCAGATCTACGACACGGTCCCCATTATCCCCGGCGCCGGCACCCGCCAGCTTGTCCTGCGCTATCGCCTCCCCTACCAAGGAACCAGCCTGACCCTCCCCCAGGAATTTGCCTACCCCGTCACAGCCTTGAACCTGTTGGTGGCGGACCTTCCCCAGCTGGAGGTCCAGGTGGAAGGGCTCATCGGGGCCGGCAGCCAGGAGTTCCAGGGGCGGACGTACCGCATGTGGCAGGCGGAAAACTTGCCCGCTACTCGCCTCGAACTGGACTTTCAGGGATTGCTGCCGCCCGGCGCAGTGGATCCCCGGCAGTCCCAGGACGGCACCGGCATGGGGCCTGTGGGCGCCGTGCCGGTCCTGGCCCCCTGGATGCCCTGGGCCACGGGTGGGTTGGTGGGCATCCTGCTGGCCGGCGCGCTCCTGTGGTCGTGGCGTCGGGGCCGGATCGGCGCTCCCCTCCAACCAGCCGAACTGCATCAGCGCCGCATGGCGCTCCTGCAGCACATTGCCCGGCTGGATGACCGCTATGCCCTGGGGGAGCTGGATCAGCAGACGTGGCAACAGCAGCGGGCCCGGCTCAAGGCGGAGCTTTTGGCCGTGGCGGCTGCCATGGAACAGACGCCCCTACCAGACCGCTCCTCCCCTTAAGGCAATTCTAAGCTCGCATCTGGCCGGATTATGTTATAATCGACTGAAGAGATTGTGACGGTTGACTGAGGGTTGGCCGCCGGGCAACCCGCCCGCGGCGGCGACAGACAGGTAGCGAGCGGTGCAACCACATCCACCTGCATTTCCAGATACCCATCCCCGCCGGCTGTATCCATCCGGCCTGGTTTCTCTGTCCCCGTGGGGACGCCCCTGGGTCGCGCTGGCCTGGACACTCTTCCTGGGCCTGATCTGGCTGGGGCTGGCCACACCGACCCGGGCCCAGGATGTCGCCCCGCCCGATGTGGACCTCAACCAGATCAACGCAGTGGCCCGGGAACTCTGGTGTCCCCTGTGCAGCGGGGTACGCCTGGATTCCTGCGAGCTGAAGGCCTGTGAGCAGATGCGGGAGGTGATCGCCCTCAAACTGGCTGCCGGCGAGGATGCCGAATCCATCAAAGCCTATTTTGTGGAACAATATGGCCCCCAGGTGTTGGGGGAGCCGCCCCGCCAGGGCTTCAACTGGCTGGCCTGGATCCTGCCCGTAGTGGCGGCGGTGGGGGGCGGCCTCTTCGCCTGGCGGAAAGCCCGCCAGATGGTCCGCCCGGCGGCTGTCACGGCGCCTTTGCCCACCTCCACTGCCGACAACCGGCCAGGAGATGGGACGGCGGATGAAGACGAGTACGCCCGCAAGCTGGAAGAGGAGCTGGACCGCTATGGCTGAGCTGACCCGGCATGATCCCGGCCCGGAAGCCGATGGCGTGGCCTCCCTGCCTTCTACGACAACGGCGGGGCATCCCCGTTCTGTGACCCTGTGGCGGCTGGTCATCATCGGCATTTTCCTGATCTTTGTGGCTGTCCTGGCCCTGCGACTGTGGCAGACCAAGGCATCCGAGCACCGGGCAGCGGGGCTGGCGCCCCCCTTCACCGTCACTACCTTCGACGGCGAGACCATCTCCCTGGAGGATCTGCGGGGGAAAGGGGTGGTGCTCAACTTCTGGGCCAGTTGGTGCGACCCGTGTCGGGAAGAAGCCCCTCTGCTGGAACAGACCTGGCGCCGGGAACGGGACAACGGCATCGTCTTTATCGGGCTGGACTATCTGGACCAGGAGCCGGCGGCCCGGGCCTACCTGGCCGAATATGACATCACCTATCCCAATGGCCCCGACCTACGCAGCCAGGCCGCCCGCCGCTACGGCATCAAGGGCGTCCCCGAGACGTTTTTCATTGATCCCGAGGGACGCATCACGGGCATTGTCATCGGGCCCATCCAGAGCCAGGCCCAGATGGAGCAGTATTTGAGTCAGATTCGCCCCCGCCGCGATTAAGAGCCTATCCGAAAACCGGCTTTTGTGATATAATTTCTCCCAGCAGATTTTGGGAGGAAACGGATGAACGAGAA
>FWPU01000948.1_pt1 | contig 30620 bp, 22 predicted proteins | sample 2228361 | NCBI WGS metagenome assembly FWPU01 (sample SAMEA103939777, study PRJEB20133) | metagenome | reverse complement strand
ATATGTTGTCTTTTGCAATTTTAATATTTACGAACGGCATATGGTTCTCTCCCTGATTTATTCTGAAAACTGTCTGTAAACATGTGAAAATCTCTGTATGACCGTTATGAAAGAAAGAAATACAAGAATAAGTAAAAATGTGTTTAGCATACCTGTAAAAAGTGCTAACAGAACAAGAATAATTCTCTCAAACCTTTCTATAATACCCACCTTACAGCTTTTTCCAAGGCTTTCTGCCTTAGCACGCAGGTAGCTGATCATAAAAGAAAGCGATAATGCCCAAACCGAAACAAATCCGCCTGTGCTGTCCTCGGTAAAATAAAAGTAGCCGGTTAACGCTATAAATATGAGACTATCGGAAACCCTGTCAGTAACAGAATCTAAAAATGAGCCATAAGGCGACTGAACACCTGAAGCCCTTGCCTTGGCGCCATCAAGAACATCAAAAAGACCTGCAAAAATAATCAAAATACCTGCTATTCCGTGCCTTCCAAAAAATATGAATGGCACAGAAAAAATCATCAATACAAGCCCCATAACCGTCATTGTGTTTGGTTTAAAGGGAAGGACAAGGGCAATCTTTGTTATTTGCCTTTCAATCTTTTTTGAAAGCCAGCCACCTATCATTTTTACCTTTTGTTCTCCCTTAATAAACAGTTCCACCCTCTCTCTTGCTTCCTCATCAGAACACTGCTCAACGGGATGTTTCATAAAATATGCAGAGGCAGATTTCAAAACACCTCCGATTTTCCTGTCAATAGCAATTCTTGCACAACGTATGGCATCTATTACCACCCCCGCACTGTTTGGAGAGTCTTCAACAGAAAGTTTCAGTTCAAGTTCTATCGGCACTCCGCCAAAACCCTTGCCTGTTATCCTTAAATAACACACCTTATTGTCGTTTAAAAAGGGTACGAAATCAGAAGGTCCTATGTGAATATTCTGCCAGTCAAGAGGCACATCAAGCTGAGACTGAACAGCTTCAGTCTTGGAAATCTTTTTTGACTTCAGTCTGGAACGATTAAGCATATTCAAAAAGTCTGTATTTCCGCCAAAGTTGAGCTGATAGGTTGAACTAATCTTCACACCCCTGTCTTTAAAAAGCTTTGTTAAAACCCTGTGTACAATTGTTGCACCAACCTGACTTTTTATATCATCCCCAATAATGGGAACATTCTTCTGCTCAAACCGTTTTGACCATGTTTTATCAGACGCAATAAATACAGGCATACAGTTTATAAAGGCAACCCCTGCCTTTAAACACTCATTTGCATAAAATCTGACCGCCTTTTCAGAACCCACAGGCAGATAGCAAACAGCAACTTCTGTGCCGGTTTCCTTCAGTGTTTTTGCAACATCAACGGGCTCTTTTTCTGCCGGTATGAAACGCATTTCTTCTGGGTATTCTTTCATATGCTCTGAAACACCATCAAGCACAGGTCCCATGGAAACCTTTACGGGATAGTCCGGAAGGTTACCGTAAAAAACCTTTGTGCAGTTTGGTTTTGAAAAAACTGCCTCTTTTAACCTCTTTCCAACCTTTCGTCTGTCTATATCAAAGGCACTGACAAGCTTAATGTTTTCAGGCTTGTATCCACCAAGATTATAATGCATAAGCCCTATTGAAGCCTCTGGATGGCTTTCACCGAGGGATTTGTAATATTCAATACCCTGGATTAATGCACTGGCACAGTTGCCGACACCAATTATACCAACTCTTATTTCTTTTGCCTTCGCCATCAATCCTCACCCTTTCTTTAATTATAATTTTTAAACTATATTAAATTACAAAAAAAAACTAATGTTGTCAATTTTTTTACCAGAAACTGTAAAAAAATAGGCAAATAGATATCAGGTTAAAAGAACATCTCAAAAAACCTTATAATAAAGAGTTGTTAAGTTAAGAAGATGAAGGAGAGAGTGGTGAACCCATAAGCCATCGGGGGGATTCGAACCCCCGACCTGCTGATTACGAATCAGCTGCACTGCCGACTGTGCTACGATGGCAAAGACATGTCCCTGAAATTGATATTTTACAGCAAACCCTTCTTATTTCAAAGTAAAAACTTACAATAACAATTTTGTTGCCCTTTTTCATTACTTTGCTAAAATTTAAGTTAAATCTGTTAAAATGCCGGAGGTAAAGGTTATGGACTGTATTTTTTGTAAGATTATTAGTGGTGAAATTCCTTCTGCTAAAGTTTATGAAGATGATGACTTTATTGCAATCCTTGACATTAATCCAGTCAATAAAGGACATCTGCTCGTAATACCAAAAAAACATTGTGTTAATCTTTTTGACATGGACGATATGCTTCTTTCTAAAACACTCAAAGTTTTACAGAAGGTTGGCAACGCACTGAAAAAAGCAGTTAATGTTGATGGTATTAATCTTATTCAGAATAATGGAAAAGATGCGGGACAGTTAATTTTTCATTCACATTTTCATCTCATTCCAAGAAATCCCGGCGACGGCATAAGCATAGGTATGGTTCACAAAAAATACGACGGCGACGAAATAAAAACCTATGCTGAGTTAATTAAAAAGGCGTTCTGAGCAAAAAACGTCTTTCTTTAATTTTTCTTTGCAATTTTTAAAGTTTCAAGGGGAACAACCTTTTTGAACTTTAAAAGGCTGGTGTCAAAATTTTCAAGTATTTCCTTAGCCCGCATGCTCTGGGTGTAAAAATAGTGTTTATTTAACATTATTTGAAGCAGGTTTATGTCGTTATTCTCCAGTTGCTTCACCACAACATAATCCTGATTAATTCTCCTGACCAGATTGTCAGGTTCGTCATAAATATATGTTATTCCGCCAGTCATTCCGGCTCCTACATTTAATCCCACGGTTCCTAAACAGACAACAACACCACCTGTCATGTATTCACTTAAATGGTGACCTGCCCCTTCAATAACAGCCATCGCCCCACTGTTTCTCACAGCAAACCGTTCTCCGACCATGCCCGCAATGAAAATTTCGCCCCCTGTTGCACCGTATAGTGCCGTATTTCCCACAAGATAGTTTTTATAAGTTTTTATACCATCCCTATCCTTAGGTCTTATTACTATTCTGCCACCAAACATGCCTTTACCAACATAATCGTTTGCTTCCCCTATCAATTCCAGCGTTAACCCTCTGTGGTTAAACGCGCCAAAACTTTGCCCAGCCACACCTTCAAAGAGCAATTTAATCGTGTCTTCAGGGAGGAATCTGCCGTCGCTTTTTTTTGAAATGAAATAGTTGAGCCTGACAGGCACGCTCCTGTCGGTATTCTTTATGTTATAGACCTTAACAAAGGGCTGTTTTTTTTCAAGATAGGGTATTACATCAGCACAAATCAACCTGTTCAGCTCATCTCCCTTTGGTTCATTTCTTATAATGACAGTATTTTTAACCTCCCGCCATTCATATCTTTTAATAAACCCCTCAACATCTCTCTTATTAAAGGTAAATCCTGCCCAGTCTCTCACCTTCAACAAATAAGCCCTGCCCCTGATTTCATCCAGACTTTTATACCCTATATTAGCAAGATGCATTCTTACGTCTCTTGCAATAGCCAGAAAAAAGGCTACAACATCCTCTACCTTTCCTCTGAAACGTTTTCTAAGTTCAGGATCCTGTGTTGCAATCCCTGTGGGACATGTGTTCTTGTGACACTGCCTTGCCATGATACATCCCTCTGCCAGCATGGCAGCTGTACCAAAACCAAACTCATCAGCACCCAGCAATGCAGCGATAATAATATCACGACCCGACTTCAGCCCACCGTCAACCCTTAAAGTAACCCTGTCCCTGAGGTTATTTTCAACGAGCGTAAGATGCACTTCGGAAAGACCAAACTCCCAGTAGTTCCCTGCATTTTTAATGGAAGTGTAGGGTGAAGCACCTGTTCCGCCTTCGGTAGAACTAATCTGAATAAAATCGGCATAAGCCTTTACAGCACCAGCAGCAATCTGTCCGATACCAGATTCTGATACAAGTTTTATTCCGATAGGTGCAAAGGGATTAATCTGTTTCAAATCATTTATTAGCTGTGCAAGGTCTTCTATAGAATAAATGTCGTGGTGTGGCGGCGGAGATATTAAGGTGATACCCGGCTGACTGTATCTCAGATAGGCAATATAGGTTGAAACCTTGTGTCCCGGAAGTTGTCCTCCCTCACCGGGCTTGGCACCCTGAGCCAGTTTTATTTCTATCTCCCTTGCAGAAGCAAGATAATCAGGAGTAACACCAAACCTTCCAGATGCAACCTGTTTTATAGAACTGCCCTTTTCTGTTCCGTACCGTTTGGGATCTTCACCGCCTTCACCTGAGTTACACCTCATGCCAAGCCGATTACATGCTTCAATAATCACCTCGTGAGCCTCCGGGGAAAGGGCACCCAGTGACATGCCACCTGTAAAAAACCTTTTTACAATCTCTTCCTCTTTCTCCACCTCATCAAGAGGAATTTTATTACCTTCAGGTATCTCAAGCAGATGTCGGAAAAATATGGGTCTCAGATTATCTGCCACATCTGTATACTCTTTAAAGGACTCAAAATTTTTATCTTTAAGAAACTTATTCAGAGCCTTCAGCAACAGCGGTGACCAGCCGTGCCATTCACCATCCTTTCTGAATTTTAAATCGCCACCGGGAATTAAATCGTCGGAATTTTCTGCACGATCTGCATGAAAACCATAGTTTTTTTCAATATCTTCAAGACCATGTCCACCAAAGAAGGCTGTGACATCAGAAAAATATGTTTCAACAAACTGTTTATCAAGACACAGAGCATCAAAAAGCTGTCCATGTTTATAGGAAGAAACACAGGAAATGCCCATCTTGGACATGATTTTTCTCAACCCTTCCTCAAGAGATTTTCTGAAGTTTTCAATCCCTCTTTCATTTATTTGTCCGGCAACCTGAAAAGCAAGCCATGGATTTACTGCAGACGCCCCAAAGGCTAAAAGCAGTGCAAGATGATGAGAATTTCTTACTTCTCCGGACTCCACTATTATGCTTAGTCTGCTAAGTAGTTTTTTTTCTTTCAAAACATTTACCGCCGATGCAACTGCAAGCAAAGATGGAATAAACCGCTTACCTGGCGAATAGGAGATATCAGAAAGTATAATCACTTTCACATCTTTATCTTTACAGGCTTCGACGACCCTGTCACTGAAAATTGTAATTGCTGTTTTAAGGGGTAACCCTTTTTCGTAACAGGTGTCTATGGTAGCGGTTACGAAATCTTTGTGTTCTTTAATCAAATTTAGTTCTTTGCCTGTAATCACAGGAGACCTTAATATAAGTTTGTTTGCGTGTTCAATATCACTGTAGTTTAAAATGTTTCTTCTTTCTCCTAAATAAACAGTAAGAGATGTGAGTCCCTTTTCTCTTATGGGATCAATGGGCGGATTTGTAACCTGCGCAAATTTTTGTTTGAAATATCTGAAAAGGTTTGGAGGATTTTTTGCAAAAATAGGTAGCGGTGTATCGTCACCCATTGAAAAAATCATCTCTGCGCCTGTATTTGCAGCTGCAGGTATAATCTCCTTTAACTCTTCTTCCGTATAGCCAAAGCCTATCAGCTTTTTGTTTAAACTCCCCTCATAAGAATCTTTCTGAAACACCTGTTCAATGAAAAAAGTTTTACTTTTTATAATATCCTCATAGTCCATCTGAAGGGCAAGCTCGTTCAAAATCTCCATTCTGTTTCTGATGCGACCGGTGCTTAGCTTTACAGAAATGGTGTCACCTGATCCGAGTTTTCCCCTTTTAATAACCGGAGACGAAAGAGCCACCATACCGGCTTCAGAACCGACTATCAACGTCCCCTCTTCATATATCGTGTATCTTAAAGGTCTTAAACCATTTCTGTCCAGATGGGCACCAATTGTTTCACCATCCGTAAAAACCACCGCAGCAGGTCCGTCCCATGGTTCCATTATCATCTCGTTGTACTGAAAAAAAGCCCTCAGATTGCTGCTAATAAAAGGAATTCCTTCCCATGCAGGCGGAATAAGCAAATTTATGGCAAGTTCAGGAGAATATCCTGAAAGCACAAGCAGCCTGAAAATCCTGTTAAGTGATGCTGAGTCGCTTTCTTCCCTGTTCAATAATGGGGTTATTTTTTCCATATCAACCCTGTTTCCCGGAATAGACATTACCGACTCAATAATAAGTTCACTTACCCTGTTAGCATTAATCGTGTTTATTTCGCCGTTATGGGCGATCATATCAAAAGGCTGTGCCAGTTCCCAGCGTGGAGCAGTGTTTGTTGAATATCTCTGGTGAAAAATGGCATATCTGCTTTCAAGCAAAGGGTTATTAAGTTCCGGATAAAAAAGACTCAGATTGGGAGCTATCAACATACCCTTGTAAACCATATTATAGGCAGAAAATGAGGCAACGTGTATGTTGGCAAACCTTTTTTCTATAATTCTTGAGGCTAAAAAAAGCTTCACATCCAGTTCCTCTTTATTAGCCGAATGGGGTATTAATATGTGGATTATAGAGGGCATACATTTAGCAGCCTCTTCGCCTATTACTTCTCTGTTTAGAGAAGGTTCCCTGAAAAAGATCTTTTCATTAACACCTACCTGTGCAAGAGCGTCGATTATCCATTCCTTTTTGAACTCACCGTTGACAAATATTACACCACAGGCAATATCACTATAATTTCCATTGTATCCGGCTTTTTCACCAAGAAAACTGGCAAAAAACTTCTGCGGTATTTCAATAAGCAATCCTGCACCATCACCCGTTTTGCCATCAGCTCCGACCGCACCACGATGGGTTAAATTCTTCACACATTCCAGACCAACTTCAACAATTTTGTGGGAAGCCTTGTTTTTCAAATCGGTTACAAAGCCCACACCACAGGCGTCAAACTCTTTCACAAAAAAACTCCTTGTTAACAATTTTGTTTTATTATTTAATAAAAATGGCTTTATTGCAATACATCGTAAATTTTTTCACTAAAGAATGATTTTTCTCTTTACAATGGCGGTGATTCGTGTATAATGATAATCGTGATCAATAAAACAGGGAGTAAAAATGAACAAAAACAAACTTAAGGTTCTTCTGGTTGGTAATCCAAATGTTGGAAAGAGTGCTCTTTTTAACTCCATGACTGGTAAATACGTCGCTGTTTCCAACTATCCTGGGACGACTGTTGAGGTTACCAAAGGAACCGTTTTAAAAGAGAATGTAGAAATAGAAATAATTGACACGCCTGGAATGTACTCCATGCTTCCAATTTCTGAAGAAGAAAGGGTTGCGCGCGATTTCATATTTTATGGAAAGGCAGATATGATACTGAATGTTGTGGATGCAAAAAATCTGGAAAGAATGCTTCCACTTACATTTCAGCTTATCGAAACGGGCATTCCTGTCATTCTGGTTCTTAATATGACCGATGAGGCAGAACGTGCAGGTATAAAAATTGATGATAACAAGCTCTCAAGGCTACTGGGAATACCTGTTGTTCCCACAGTCTCTATCAAAAAAAAGGGAGTTAAGGCACTATTTAACAAGATTTTAAACTATGACTCCCTTAAACCAGCTGTTGTTATTAATTACGATGCAGAAATTGAATCAGCCATAAAAGCGGTAGAGACAGTTTTAAAGGTTGAACAGCCCATATCGAAAAGAATTATAGCATCTATGCTTCTACAACAGGACAGAGGTGTTACAGAAAAGATTATTACTTCAGAGGGGAAAGAAATAATAGACAAAGTTGACGAAATAAGACGCAATCTGCTGGAAAAGATTAAAATCCCCATAGACTACGCAATGGCGGTCAAAAGACAGTTAGAAGCAGCATCTATACTGCAAGAGGTAAGGAACACCACGACAGAAAAAAAACCTTCCCAATTTGTCAGTTTTTTAAGCTCAGTAACCATGTCTTATATATGGGGTTACCCTATTCTTTTTCTTGTACTATATTTCGGACTTTATAAATTTGTAGGTGTTTTTGGGGCTGGTTTTCTTGTTGATTTTATAGAGACAGAAATATTCGAAGAATTTTTGTTACCCGGCATTATCGGCTTTATTGAAAACAATGTCCCTTCCGATCTCGTAAAAGACCTCTTAATCAGGGATTACGGCATTATAACACTCGGTATAAAGTATGCAATCGCAATAATTTTGCCCATAGTTACAACCTTTTTCCTGTTCTTCTCTATTCTGGAAGATAGCGGATATCTGCCGCGCCTTGCCATGCTGATGGACCGTTTTTTCAAGAAACTTGGACTTACTGGCAAGGCTGTAATACCTTTAGTGCTCGGTTTTGGATGTGACACAATGGCAACTATGGTTACAAGAACATTAACGGGAAAAAAAGAGCGGATCATAACAACCATACTGCTTTCACTGGCTATCCCATGCTCTGCCCAGTTAGGAGTTATGCTTGCTGTTTTAAGCCACTCAACAGCACTTCTTTCTATATGGGCTGGCATCCTCTTTCTGGTTTTCGTACTGGTGGGTTATCTATCTGGGAAAATTATCAAGGGTGAAAAAACGTTATTTTTCGTTGAAATCCCACCTATCAGAATGCCAAAACTACACAACATATTCGTTAAGACATATACAAGACTGGTATGGTATTTCAAAGAGGTGATTCCGCTTTTTATTTACGCAAGTCTTTTTATATGGATTGGCAGAATTACCAAACTGTTTGATTTGATTATAGACATTATAGCCTTTTTCCTGAAATTTATAGGGCTTCCGAAAGATGCCGCTATTATATTTCTCTTTGGATTTTTCAGGAGGGATTACGGTGCAGCTGGCCTTTACGACATGCACAAATCGGGCGTGTTTAATAACAATGAGTTGTTGATAATGTCGGTTATGTTGACACTCTTTCTGCCCTGTATTGCACAGTTTATTATGACAATAAAAGAAAGGGGAGTTAAGACAGGCATATACATTGCATCCTTTGTGCTCATTTTTTCAATAGCCATAGGTTATCTTTTGAATTTGATATTAGTTTTGACAGGGATAAAATTATAGTATGTAGAGACGATAAACAATGGAAAAGGACACCAATAAAATAATTACATGTCCCCTTTGCGGAAAAAAATTTAAAGAAGAAGAGGCTGGAAAAGCCTGTCAGGCTTGTGGAAAGAAGGGATGCGGTCTGGTCAAATGTCCGAACTGTGGCTATGAATTTCCACCAGCTAAATAAGGAGGAGATATGACACCACTGCTTGAAAAGATTGAAGAGATACTTGAAATGTTATGGATATCAAAAAAGGAAAAAAACAAAAAAGACCTGTCCTTTAATGTTCTTGGCGTAACAAAAGACTCTGAGGAAATAATTGAACTACTGGCAAAAAAACTTGTAACCGTGGATGAAGACAATGTATCATTAACCGAAGATGGTGCTGTTAAAGGTGAAAATGTGGTAAGAAGGCACAGACTGGCTGAAAAGCTGCTTGTTGACGTCCTTGATGTGAGTGGCAGTTCAATTCACGAAACAGCATGCAAGATGGAGCATTACCTGAAGGAGGGCATAGAAGATAAGGTCTGCACCCTTTTGGGGCATCCAAAAATATGCCCCCACGGAAACCCAATTCCACCTGGTCCCTGTTGCTCCGCAAATCTGAAGGTGGGAGACAAATACGTTCAGCCCTTAAGCCAGCTTAAATTTGGTCAATCGGGCAAGATAGCATATATACAGGGTATTGCACAAAAAAACCTGCAGAGCTTAGCTTCAATGGGAATACTACCCGGGGTAAAAATCACGGTCAAACAAACATTCCCGAGCTGCCTTTTTCAGATTGGAAACAGTGAATTTGCCGTTGACAAAGACATTGCAGAGGCTATTTTTGTTAGGGTGGAAAAGGATTGATGTTAACCGAATTCAAGCTTATAGACAGGTTAAAAAAACAACTGGATTATAAAAGAGATGTATTCAAAGGCATAGGCGATGACTGTGCCGTGATTAAAGAAAAAAAATCATACAGATTATACACGGCTGATAATTTTGTAGAGGGCGTGCATTTTGACCTGAAATACACCAATAATTTTAAAAAAATTGGTTTTAAAGCCATCTCGAGAGCGGTAAGCGACATAGCCGCAATGGGCGGAACGCCCCGTTACCTTCTCGTCTGTCTTGCCATCTCTTCAAAGCTCACACAAAAAGGGTTTAACAAGCTGGTAAAGGGTTTTAAAGATGCCTGTAACTTCTACAACGTTGACATAATTGGAGGAGACATAACCTCATCTTCTGCTGTCACAATAACGATAACCTGCATTGGGGAATCAGACACAAAACCTGTTCTTCGGTCGGGCGCAAAAGAAGGGAACCACATCTACCTTACAGGCGAAACCGGACTGGCAAAAGGTGGTCTGGAGCTTTTAAAAAGAAACAAAAAAGCCTGTAAAAAATTAATAGATGCCTATGAATCTCCTACTGCCCGCATAGAACTGGGCTCTGTGCTCAGAAAAAATAAAATCGCAACAGCCATGATTGACATAAGCGACGGTCTTCTGGGAGACCTGAAACATATTCTTGAAGAAAGCGGCAAGGGTGCCGTCATTGAACTGAAGAATATTCCTCTGTCATCTTACTTAACTAAAAACTTTTCTTATGAAGAAAGTCTTGATTTTGTCCTGAACGGTGGAGATGATTATGAGCTTATATTTACAGCAAATAAAAATGCGGAAGAAAAGGTGTCTAAAATTTCGCAGTCTTTAAATATTGCCATCACAAAAATAGGAGAAGTCACAAATCACGGCTTTTTTATAAAACATGACAAAAAGCTGAAATTAAAGTCACGATCCTATGAACACGTTTTTATTTAGGTTTTGAGACAAGAAGGGCACGCCTTTTGTAGAATTCGTTGCAACGTAACATAATCTTTTCAAAGGACTCTTTCCTTTTCACCTCATCACCAAGCCTTGTATAAGCCTCAAAAAGATAATAGGATGCTTCACATATCTCGGGAAAGTTGGCTTCTATGCCTAACAAAATATTAACTGCATCTTTAATATTGCCCTTTTTTAGTTCCAGAACAGCCTTTGAAAGATAGATTCTGGGATCGGGAACAGAAAGGCTTTTCATAATAGTCTCCACCACTTCTTCTGCCTTATTCAGGTGCTTACCTTCCTCAGCCAGAAGAATTACAAGTGTTGCCCCGTTATATATGGTAGGCTGAATAAGATATATGTTTTCAAATAGTCTGGCAGCCTTCCTAAAATCCATACTTATATAGTGTTTTTCAGCTTCCTGCAGCAAATAGGGAATGTAAGGTGTGAGTAAAATTGCCTCTTCTGGATGGAGTGTAACTCTTCCCTCGAATGGAGAAATATCTAAGGGTGGGAAATTTTCTTTTTCTTCCTTTTCGCTTTTTATCTTATATACTGTCCCAAAAGACACAAGTTTTGCCGCTATGTCGGGACGATATATACGTGCCATTTCTGCAAAATCATATGTGAAAAACACAGGGGCGTTCATTTTGTTTTTTATATTTTCCGCAAGAAGATAAGCCTGATTCAGTTTGAACACCTCAAGGGCTGTAAAATCTATTTTAACCCCCTCTTTGCCACCGCTGTGGGACATTATGTCTGGCATCAACTCCTGTAAAAATGGCAATTTTTTCAGGTTCTGTTTCTGATACCAGGGTAACATGAAAAAGTCCGCATCCAGAACAGTAACGTCAGTTCTCAAATTGTCCACATGTTGCAGATAAAAAAGAGGAAACAGCGTATAGTCTGACTCACCTATCACAACTGCTCGTTCTGGTAGGATAATGAGCGAATCAACAGCCAGTTTTTTTGCAAACACATTTTTTTTCTGGTAAAGTTCGTTTCTTTGAATGTAATACTTGTAACCTATTGTAACCAGAATAACACCTATGATGCAGTATCTGGCTACTGGTTTTCTGGCAAAGGCTTCAATAGCCATTGAGAAAAAACAAACAGACACAATTACCGCAGGCGTTAAGAATTCATTTACCAGAAAATACTCATTTTCGTCAGGATTCAGCACATAAACTGTAAGAATTCCGTTCAAAAGAAAAATGGACAGCAACACAAATAATAGTCTGCGGTTATATTTAAATAAAAGATACAAACCCGCCAGTATAAAAAGCAGTAAAAATGGGTAAAACTGCTTGTTAAAAAAATCTACAAACTGAACCGTCTGATTATAAATGGCATCAAAAGAGTAACCTTTGCCACCAAAGCCAAACTGCCATCTGGTCAACACCTGCCAGAAGTTTTCCACACTTTTTGGGTCACCAAAATTTATGGCAGGCTCCCTGATAGCTCTTGCTGGAAGGTAAAGATAGACAGTAAATCCAAACATAAAAAACAGAACCGCCAGAGGCAACCGTTTCAGATTACCTTTTATAACAATAAAATAAAGAAAACCAACCAAAATCGCTGAAAGCGTGGTGTGATGATTTCCCATTCCAACTCCGAGCAAAAAAGCGGTCAAAAATAATAACCTTACATCCTGCCTTTTTTCATATATGACAGTGAGATAGATAAAAATCACAAAAAAAAGTGAGTTTAAACTATAAACCTCTGAGATTATCGCCTGTTTGAAAAAAATCTCAGCAAATCCAAGAGAAAGCACAGCAATGAAAGAGATAAACACAGATATTTCAAGCTCTGTTAGTATTAAAAATAAAAAAAACAGCACTGATGCCGAAAGAAAGGCAGAGAAGATGTTGCATTTAAAAGCATATTCAGTCACAGGGACAAAATAGGAAAAAAAACGTGAAAGAAGCGAAAAAAGCGGGTACCCCGGGGCATGGGCTATACCCAGTGATTTAGAGGCAAGGGCAAGTTCCGGCGCATCTCCGAAAACAAAGGTTGGGGGCATGTGAATAAGGTAAACAATAAAAAAAATTATGAAAGCCGCAATGGCAAAAAAAATTCTTTTCATTTAATGAAGCCTTTCAGGTAAGAAACCGCCTGCCCAAAACTATGGGGATGCAATTTTGACCAGAAATAGATGATGCCCGCCATCAAGAGGGCTGTAAATAAAAGCTTGCCCAGAAACTTAAGAAATTTAAAAAAAATAAAAAGGAAAAAGAGGGCTAAAATGGTTAATATTAAAAGTGTTAGCCCATCCATTATTTATTTTGCAGAGGGGCAACCGCCACAGGCAGGCAGATTTCCACAGGTATCTTTGGTTTCTGATTTTGCAGGCACAGAAGATTTAGCATAGTCAGTAAGATACCATCCGGAACCCTTTAAAATAAAATTACCGTTAGAGATCAGCCTCTTTACAGAACCATCACACTCTGGACAGTTTTTAAGCGGCTCATCAGTAATCCTCTGATTTGCTTCAAATGTGTGTCCACAGGCTTCACACAAATACTCGTAAGTTGGCATACCAAACCACCTCTTTTTTCTTTTGGATTTTATTTTATTATAATCATCACAGCGAAAATTGTAAAGGGTTAGTTACGAAAAGAGCTTAGAAACCGCCTTGTTTTTTGCCTGTGCAACATAAGAAATATTGCCAAAAGCAACAATAGATAAGGGTATTTTATAACGAAAACAACAGGCACAAGCATGATAAGCACTAAAATCCTCAAAAGAAGGTTATGAGCCACAACCTGTGCCACAGCAGGAGAATAATTGTAATAAAATTCAACAAAAATTCTGCCAAATCCGTTTGTTAAAAGATACCTGTCTCTAAACTGTCTCAGGACATCTATATGGGTATGGAAAGGGGTACCGTATGCCGCTGTTGCTATAAAGCAGTTTTTGTTTGAAGTCGACTTTGAAGAAACAAGACTAATAAAAACTTCGTCAGAAAAATTGGAATAAACCGGTTGATTGTTATATGCCCGTACCTTGTAGTAATAGTAACCGCTTCCTTGCGTTGTGCTGTCGATAAACTGGGTTACATCTTTTCCCACTGTACCAATTTTTTGTTAACTTTCTTCCCCGCTCTGTCGCCTGATTTCGTAGCCGTCTTCGTTTGTTGTGTTATCCTGCCACGTTAGTTTTATGCCCTCAGCCATCCTGGTTACAGAAAGGTTTGTGGGTTTGTTAAGAGGTATCTGTAGATCAAGTAATACTGCCTCTGAATCACCATTATCGTTACAGGCAAAAAGACGGTAACCTACCCTGTCTCCTTCCTGAAGAATAGCTGAAGAGTCTGTGTAGTCTGAACTGTTCTCTGGAAGCGTAGTTAATAGAGAAAATACGGACTCGCTTCTTAAACTCCTTTCAATTTTGTAGCAGGTTTCTAAGGAAGAAAGGTCTGTCCATTTCAGTTTTATCGGCCCTCCCGCCTTAAGTTCACCATCCAAAGAAAAATTTTCTGGTTTTAAAGGTGGCATGTTGTCTAAATCTATTGTCAACGCCAAGTGGGCATTAAGTCTGCCGCCTGTAATGACATTGAGCCCATTAACTTTATCGACCGAAGCAAGAATACGTTCCTTTACTTCTTTATAGCTCAAGTCTGGATATTTACTCCAGATAAGTGCCGCAACCCCAGAAACCATGGGGGCAGCCATAGATGTGCCTGTTTCTGAAAAATACCCTGTTGAATAATTTTTAAAACCGGGCGCAAGTGCGCTTTGTGTACTATAAATATTCGTTCCAGGTGCTGCAATATGAACCACATTGGTGCCATAGTTGGAATGATAATCACGCTCATCTGAAGAACCTGTTGCCGCAACAGAGATCAGGTTTTCCATCCTAAGGGAGGCGGGATAGACATTTACATAGTTTAAATTATAGCCACTATTTCCCGCAGCAGAGATAACAAGTACGCCATTATTCTTTGCGTATTCTACAGCATCTTTTAAAGAATTGATACCAGCAACATTCTCTCCAGCCTCAAGACTTAAGTTTATTATCTTACCCCCTTCGTCAACCGCATATCTTATAGCTGACACTATATCTGACATATATCCATCCCCATTCCTATCCAGCACCTTTAACGCCATCAACTTAATCTTCCAGTTAATACCTGTAACACCTACACCATTATCCCCTACAGCACCTATAATACCCGCCACATGGGTACCGTGTGATCCGGATCCATCAACATCATCATCCATAGGATCATTGTCCCCATTTACGAAATCTTTGCCATAAAACCCTTGGGAATCCTTCCACATATTATCCTTCAAATCGGGATGGTTATAGTCAATCCCTGTATCAACAACAGCCACGATAATATTTCCATCCCCTGTTGTTATGTCCCAGCCAGAAACCAAATCTATTTTGACGTGATGCCACTGTTGGGAGTATTTGGGATCATTTGGCAATGCCGCCTTTTTGAAACGGTAGTTTGGCTCTGCATATTCTACATCTGGGTTATTTTTATATAGTGCCAATGCCTCGTCTACCGTCATACCTTCAGGTAACCTTATATGTTCAATATTTAAGCCCTCAAACCTTTTCATGACTCTGGCACCTAAAACTTTGTGCTGCGTCGAAGCCTTGGAGCCCCCAATGCCCTTTTTGAACTTAACTAAAAGCTCTCCTTCCTTATATCTCTGTTTCTTGCCAGCATGGTGAGAGCCTCCTGAAAAACCCGTAAGGATAGCCAATAAAACTAAAATTAAAAATGGGGTCAAGAGCCTGATTTTGACGTTTTGCAAGCTAAAGAAAGAAAAAGGGTTAAAAAACAAAAACTGCCCTCCCGTAGATTTTTTATTCTAAATGTTATTATCATAGCAAATTGCCAAAAAGGCAATGAAAAACCTTCTTGTTTCCAAAAAACAAAAGCCAAACAAGTTTATTGGGAGATATATTTTCTGATTGACGGCAATATATATGACGAAGAAATATGCTGCCCCCCATAATGATGACGGGAACACCACCTGTTATAATCTTGCTTGCTTCTGCTATTTGTTGGTCCAGCCTTTCTTCACTTTTTTGGAAATATTTGCTGTTCTGGGTTTACTAAAATCCGTTCCGAAACAAAAACTAAGGTTGTTAATTTTTTTTCCTGTAATTAAAATAAAGGATATGGGAAGTTTTCGTCTAAACACTAATTTTAAACCACGTGGAGACCAACCTCAGGCAATAGATAAACTGACACAGGGCATATTAAAGGGACTTAAAAATCAGGTTCTGCTGGGTGTTACAGGTTCAGGAAAAACATTCACAATGGCTAATGTTATAGCAAACGTGAACAAACCCACCCTGATAATAGCCCCGAACAAAACTCTGGCTGCACAGCTTTTCTTTGAATTCAGAGAACTGTTCCCAGAAAATGCTGTTGAATATTTTGTAAGTTACTACGATTACTATCAGCCTGAGGCATATATACCTGAAACAGACACATACATAGAAAAAGACTCTTCCATAAACGACGAAATTGACAAACTGAGACACAGAGCCACTTACTCCCTCCTTGAAAGAAATGATGTCATTATCGTAGCTTCTGTTTCATGTATTTATGGCATAGGCTCACCAGAAGCATATCATGGACTGCTCCTTTTTCTTCAGGAAGGTGAAGAAACTGATATCCGCAGGGTAATGAGCAAACTTATCCAGATTCAGTACACACGAAATGATTACGATTTTTACCGTGGTGCCTTCAGAATGCGGGGAGACGCCATTGAAATATATCCTGCCTATGAAGACAGCAGGGCTATAAGAATTCAGTTTTTCGGAGACATGGTTGAGGCTATCTTTAGCTTTGACCCCATTACCGGCGAAGTTTTTGAAAGATTCCCCAAAATTGCTGTTTACCCAGCCAGCCATTACGTTGCAACAGAAGACAGATTGAAAGAGGCTATAAAAAACATACGCCTTGAATTAAAAGAAAGGCTTGATTTTCTTAACAAAAACAACAAGTTACTTGAGGCACAAAGGCTAAAACAAAGAACACTTTACGACATTGAGGTTATGGAAGAGATGGGGTACTGCAAAGGAATAGAAAACTACTCCCGTTATCTGGACGGAAGACAAGCTGGCACGCCGCCTTTTACACTGCTGGACTATTTTCCGAAAGATTTTTTACTTTTTATAGACGAATCCCATCTGACGGTTCCTCAGCTAAACGGCATGTATGCAGGCGACAGATCCAGAAAAACAACCCTCGTTGAGCATGGATTCAGACTACCATCCGCTCTTGATAACCGTCCCCTTACATTTAAGGAGTTTGAAGATAGGCTTAACCAGGCGGTTTTTGTGTCTGCCACACCAGGACCCTATGAGCTTCAGAAAAAGGAACAGTTAGTTGAGCAGCTTATCAGACCAACAGGGTTGGTTGATCCTGAGGTGATAGTTAAACCTGCCAAAAATCAGATTGAGGACCTTTTAACAGAGATAAAAGCCGCTGTTGATAATAAAGAACGTGTTCTGGTTACAACATTGACAAAACGTATGGCTGAAGACCTTACCACATTTATTCAGGACAAGGGTATTAAGGCAAAATACCTGCATTCTGACATTGACACGATGGAACGTGTAAATATTATCAGAGACTTAAGAAAAGGTGTCTTTGATGTCCTCATAGGCATTAACCTGCTTAGAGAAGGGCTTGATATGCCTGAAGTTGCACTGGTTGCCATACTGGACGCCGATAAAGAAGGCTTCTTAAGATCAGAAACATCTCTGGTTCAGACATGCGGCAGAGCAGCAAGAAATGTAAACGGACGTGTAATATTTTATGGTGACACCATAACCAGATCAATGGAACTGGCAATTAAAGAGGCAAAAAGAAGACGTGAAATTCAGCTTGAATACAACAAAAAGCACGGGATTACTCCTGAAACCGTTAAAAAGGCGATTAATGAGGACTTTGGCATCCTGTGCGAAAAGGACTATTACACGGTTAAGGTTGAAGAGACCCATGAGTTTTACGACATTACTGACAAAGCACTGGAGAAACGCATTAAGAAGCTGGAAAGAGAGATGAAAAAACTTGCTAAAAACCTGCAGTTTGAACAGGCTGCTGAGATAAGAGACGAGATAAAGCGATTAAAGGAGAGTATAGTTATGGGATAAAAGGTCACAAAATCTTTCTTATATCAAGCATATTGTCTAATTTTTCCCTTAACAGGCTTACCTTCATTTCCTTAACAGGGTGAACAAAATCAGGAGCAATCTCACAAAGAGGGAAAAGAACGAATGAACGTTCTGAGATGCGTGGATGAGGAATAGTCAGGTTTGAGTCCTGATAAATAATGTTCCCGTAAAACAAAATATCTAAATCAATCACTCGCGGTCCATATTTAACTACCTTCTTTCTTCCCATCCTACTTTCTATATCTTTGAGCAAGACAAAAAGACCTGAAGGTGACAAATCGGTTTCAATCAGCCATACGGCATTTACAAATCTTGGTTGTTCTGACAGTCCCCATGGCTCTGTCTCGTAAAGGGATGAACTTTTTACGAATGTTATGTCCCTGCATGAGAGCAGTAACTCTTTTGCTTTATCTATATTGCGGGCGGGTTCGCCAAGGTTGGAACCCACCCCTATGAAAACCTGCAAAAATTTACTCCTTCAAAACTTAAATTTTTCAATACGGCTAAACGCCTCTTCCATCCTTTTCTTATCAACTGTCAGTGCGATTCTGAAATACCCTTCGCCGTATTTACCAAAACCTACACCAGGCGTTACAACAACCCCTGTTTCTTCAAGCAATCTGGAACAAAAATCGGCTGATGGCATATTATTAGGAGTTTTTACCCAGACGTAAAAGGTTGCCTTGGGATAGAAGAAGCTATAGCCTAAACGGGTGAGCCTTTCAACCACAAAGTCCCTTCTTTCCCTGTAAATTTTTCTATACTCTTCCACACATTCCTGACTGCCTGATAAAGCCTCTATACCAGCCTCCTGAACCGCCTGAAAAATGCCTGAATCCACGTTCGTCTTAATTTTACCCAGACCTTCCACAATAGACTGATTACCAACGGCAAAGCCAATCCTCCAGCCAGTCATGCTATAGGTCTTTGAAAGGGAATGCATTTCAATGGCTACCTCTTTTGCACCATCCACACTAAATATGCTCATTGGTTCATCTTCATAAAAAAGCTCAGAGTAAGCCATATCATGACACACTATGAATCCATACTTCAATGCCAGTTCAATAACATCTTTGAAAAAACCTTTATTTGCCGTGGCTGAAGTTGGGTTGTTCGGATAGTTTATGTGCATAATTTTGGTCTTTTTAAGCACCTCTTCAGGTATAGCCTTAATATCCGGCAGAAAACCGTTTTCCTCCTTAAGTGGCATTATATAGCTCTGTCCGCCTGCAAATATTGTCCCTATATTGTAAACAGGATAGGCAGGATCGGGCACAAGCACAATGTCTCCTGGATTAACAAATGCTAGCGGTATGTGTGCTATACCTTCTTTGGAGCCAATAAGCGACACCACTTCTGTATTGGGATCAAACTTTACGCCAAACCTTTTCTCAACAAAGCTTGCTGCAGCAAGTCTGAACTCATAAAGTCCCTCGTAATCAGGGTATTTATGGTTCCTGGGATTCTCTGAAGCGATCTTCAGTCTTTCCACAATATGTTTTGGTGTTGGTAAATCTGGATCACCTATTCCAAGGCTAATGATATCAACACCTCTTGCAGCAACCTCCTTCTTTTTTCTGTCGATCTCAGCAAATAAATAGGGCGGTAAATGCTTTAATCTTTCTGCCTTTTCAAAAACCATTACTTACTCCTTGAAAATTAATTTTGATTTTTTGATATAAATTTTATTTAACAAAGTTGATTAGTCTGCCCACACCTTCAATATTAATCTCTATTTCGTCTCCGCTTTTTAAAGGACCAATCCCGGCTGGCGTCCCGGTAGTTACAACATCGCCCTCAAAAAGCGTCATAACACCGCTGATAAAACTTAAAAGTTCAAAGACATTGAAAATCATATCTGAAGTCATTGTTTCCTGAACAACCTTGCCGTTTAGAATCGTGGTCAACCTAAGGGAGGACGGATCAACATCCGTAGCAACGGAAGGACCTAACGGGGCAAAGGTGTCAAAACCTTTTGCACGTGTGTACTGAACATCCTTTTTCTGCAAATCCCTTGCCGTCACATCATTAAAACAGGTGTACCCCAGAATGTATTTATGTGCATCTTCAGCAGAAACATTTTTACATTCCTTTCCTATAACAAAGGCAAGTTCGCCTTCATAGTCAACCCTTTCTGAACATTCCGGCAAAATAATATAGTCACCATGTCCTGTTACAGCTGAAGATGGTTTAAGGAAAATCAGGGGCTCATCTGGCAGCTCCTTGTTCATCTCCTTTGCATGGGCTTTATAGTTTAGCCCTATGGCAACAATCTTGGTCGGCATTGAAGGTGGCAAAATCTTTATTCTTTCAAGCGGAATACCTTTTTCTGAAATAAACTTCATTGACAATCTGTTTTCACAGAAAAGCTCATAAACATCCTTTTCAAAGGGGTAAAATTTGTCGCTGATTATACCGGAAAAAATGTCCCCTGTTTCGTTATCAAGAATCCGATAAATCTTCATGTGCACCCTTTTAAAGCCCCAAAACATCCTTCATGCTGTATAGCCCATTGGGCTTGGAAACCAACCATTTGGCTGCCCTTAAAGCTCCTCTTGCAAAGTTTTCTCTGCTGTGTGCCCGGTGAATAAGCTCAATTCGTTCACCCATTCCGCCAAAAATAACGGTGTGTTCGCCAACCACATCACCAGCTCTTAATGTCTGCATACCTATCTCGTCCTTTGTTCTTTCTCCTGTAATACCTTTTCTTTCAAAAACAGCCACCTTCTCGTAATCCCTCCCCAGTGCCTGTGCAATCACCTGTCCCAGCTTAACAGCTGTGCCGCTTGGTGCATCCTTTTTCATCCTGTGATGGATCTCCACAATCTCCACATCATACTCGTCCTTCAGCACTTTTGCAGCCTCTTCAACAAGCTTGAATAAAAGATTGACGCCCATACTCATATTTGGTGACAATACGCATGGGAAAGCCTCCTTAGCCATTTTCTCAATCTGGGTAAGCTGTTCCCTGTCAAAACCTGTGGTACCAATAACCATAGGGGCGTTTTTTTCTCTGGCTATGGCTGCATTTTTAAGTGTGGAGTCTCTGTGCGTAAAATCTATAATTACTGTATCCTGAGCTGCCACATCAGCAAGTTTGGAGGATACAATAACCCCCTTTTTTCCACCAAATCTATAGCTATCCTCACCAATAAAGGGGCTATCATGCCTTTCTATAGCACCAACAAGAGAAAGGCTCTCGTCTTCACCTATCAGACGCATAATGGTGCTCCCCATTCTGCCGCAAGCACCAACAACAATTATTTTAGTCATAAACTACCCCACTTATTTTATAAGCCTGTAATCATTTAAACTTTTTTTCAGTTTGTTCAGACTGTTCTCCGATAACTCACACAAAGGAAGCCTGAACTCGTTTTTTATTAACCCCATCAGACTTAAGGCTGTTTTAACCGGCACAGGGTTTGTTTCTATGAACAGTATCTGCATAAGCTGATACAACTCATAATGCAGTTTTAATGCCTGTTCATATTTCCCCTCCAAAAAACTGCTGACCAGCTTTGCAATTTTAGAAGGAACAACATTGGAAGCAACAGAAATTACCCCTTTACCTCCAACAGCAAGTATTGGTAAAGTAAGAGAATCGTCACCGGAAAGAACGGCAAAACTCTTCTTCTTAACACCTTTACAAATCTCCGTAACCTGATTTATATTACCTGAAGCCTCTTTTATACCAACCACATTAGGTATTTCGGAAAGCCTGATGACCGTTTCCGGTAAAAGATTAACACCTGTCCTGCCGGGAACGTTATAAAGTATTATGGGAATATCAACCGTCTCTGCTATTTTTTTAAAGTGCCTGTATAATCCTTCCTGCGTCGGTTTATTGTAATAGGGCGTTACCTGCAACGAGGCGTCTGCACCCGCCTTTTTGGCATATGTAGTGAGCTCTATCGCCTCCTCTGTGCTGTTTGCACCAGTACCAGCGATGACAGGAACCTTCTTTGCAACAATTTTAACCGTTTCCTCAACCACTTTGTTGTGTTCCTCATAGGAAAGGGTTGCTGCCTCACCAGTGGTTCCGCATGGAACTATACCGTTAATGCCCCCTTTTATCTGAAACTTAATGAGATTTTCATAACTTTTCCAGTCTACCTCACCATTTTTAAAAGGTGTTACTATGGCTGTTATTGCACCTTTAAACATAGCTTTGCTCCTTACTTTTTTTGCTGTTTTCTTTTATCGTACAGATAAAACACGGGACCAGAAAGTGAATATCCTAAAAATAACACAAATAGCGTAAGTTCGTGCTTGGCAGCAATAAAAATTGCAATAATTATAGCGGCTGTTAACACCGAAAATGGCTTTCTTTTAATAGGGTCTATATCTTTAAAACTGTGAAATTTAATATTGCTTATCATCATCCCAGCCAGATAAAATGTAAGCAACAAAACAAAGTACTCTTTCAGTGTAGTTCCCTCTCCCGCAAGTTCATAGTAGAATATAACAGAAGTGGCAATAACCAAAGCTGCCCCTGGTATGGGCAAACCATTGAATTTCTTGCTTTCCACCGTATTTATCTGAATATTAAAGCGTGCAAGCCTCAGTGCCCCGCAAATCAAAAAAAGAAAAGCCGCAATCCAGCCGAGCCTGCCATAAGGCATAAGAGCCCATACGTAAATAAGCAGTGAAGGTGCCACGCCAAAGGCAACCAGGTCAGCAAGAGAATCGTATTCAACACCAAAACGGGAAACAGAGCCTGTCATTCTGGCTATTCTGCCATCTAACATATCAAAGACCGCAGAAACTATTATTGCATAAGCAGCATGAATAAATTCCTGATTCCAGATGGAAACAATTGCATAAAAGCCGGAAAAAAGGCTGGCTGAGGTCATCAGATTTGGCAGAATATAGACACCTTTTTTTATACTGTCTTTAGGATACTTTTTCTGGTCTTCAGACATTTTTTAGCTCTCCAAGCACAGTCTCTCCTGCTTTCGTTTTCTCACCGAGGACCACCTTTATGTCAATATTTGCGGGAAGATATATATCAAGTCTCGAACCGTAACATATTAACCCGTATGGTTCGCCTTTTCTAATATAATCCCCCTTTTTCACATCACAAACAATCCTTCTCGCCACAAGCCCTGCCACCTGAACAACAAGCAGATCAAAACCATCATCTGCCCTGATAAGCAGATAATTTTTTTCATTATCCTCCGTTGCCTTATCCAGGTTTGCCGAAAAAAATTTGCCCTCTTCATGCAAAACATCCAGAACCTCTCCCGATACCGGTGCCCTGTTAACATGCACGTTGAGAATACTCATAAATATGCTTATTTTTGTAACATCCTGCTTTAAAAAACGTTCTTCAAAAACCTCCTTTACAAGTATCACCTCACCATCTGCCGGTGCCACAACATTCCTGCCTTCAGGCGAAACTCTCCGGGGGTTTCTGAAAAAAAACATGTTAAACAGTGCAAAAAAAACAAATAAAAACCCCAGAACTACATAATTAATGGCAAAAAAGAGCACCGCAAGCGAGGTAGAAATAAGTATTAATGCAATACCCTCGCGAGCAATAAAAAAATTCCGTCCGGAAGCCACTGTTAATCTTTCTCAACCAGTCTGTTCTTTTTAAGCCAGCCCATCATAGATCTTAACTTTTCACCCACCACTTCAATCTGATGCTCATTTCCCATACGTGTTAAACTGTTAAAGACAGGTTTGCCTGCACGATTTTCAAGTATCCACTCTTTTGCGAACTCTCCTGTCTGTATTTCCTTCAGTATCTTTTTCATCTCTGCCTTAACATTTTCGTTTATTATTCTGGGACCTCTCGTTAAATCTCCATATTGTGCAGTGTTGCTTACAGAGTATCTCATGTTACTGATACCACCTTCATAGATTAAATCGACAATAAGTTTTAACTCATGGAGACACTCAAAATAAGCCATCTCAGGTGCATACCCTGCTTCAACAAGTGTTTCAAAACCTGCTGTTATTAATGCCGACACACCACCACAAAGCACAGCCTGTTCACCAAAAAGATCTGTCTCTGTCTCTTCCCTGAATGTTGTTTCTATGATGCCAGCCCTACCACCACCTATAGCAGCCGCATAGGCAAGTGCAATATCTTTCGCCTTACCGGAGGCATCCTGATATACAGCAATAAGAGTTGGAACCCCCATACCCTTTACGTACTCTGACCTTACAAGATGACCAGGACCTTTTGGTGCTGCAAGAAACACATCCACAAAATCGGGTGGTACTATCTGATTAAAATGTATGTTAAAACCATGGGCAAAAGCAAGAGCCTTACCCGGTTTCATGTGCTGTGCAATGTGATTTTTATATACATCTGCCTGGATTTCATCAGGCACAAGTATCATTACTATATCTGCATCTTTCGCCGCATCGCTTACCGACTTTACCTCAAGCCCTGCCTTTCTGGCTTTCTCTGCAGACCTGCTGCCTTCGTAAAGCCCAACAACAACAACAACGCCACTCTCTTTCAGATTATTTGCATGAGCATGCCCCTGGCTTCCATAACCTATAATTGCAATCTTTTTATCCTTCAATATCTCTTTTGATATGGTACTTTCATAATGGACCTTCATAACTAATCCTCCTGAATTTTCGTTTTTTTAAGTTTACTAAAAAAAAGCTTATAAATCAAAGGAATTAATGTTTTCTATGCTTTTTAAGTTCTATTTGTTTTTGTCCTCTCTGAGAATAGCGATGGGACCTGTCCTTACAAGCTCCTTAATTCCCAGCGGTCTTAGTAAATTAACAATCGCATCAATCTTTTGTTTGTCTCCTGTAACCTCAATAGTGTAAGTGGTGGGGCTGGAATCAACAACCCTTGCCCTGAAAATATTTGTAATTCTCAAAGCCTCTTCCCTATCACTGCCTTTCGCTGACACCTTGATTAAAGCCACCTCTCTTAAAATGTACTCCTGATCGCTGTAATCACTGACCTTTATAACATCAATGGTTTTGTTTAACTGTTTGGTAATCTGTTCAATTACCCTGTCATCACCTGTGGTAACTATGGTCATCTGCGATATACTTGGATCAAGTGTGGGGGCAATGGAAATAGACTCTATGTTGAAACCTCTGCCGCTGAAAAGACCGGCAACTCTTGAAAGTACACCAAATTTGTTTTCTACCAGTAGTGAAAGTATATGGGTCATAAAAGCTCCTTTTATTTAACCACCTTCAGTTTTTCAGATTTCTTTTCTTTTTTCGGTAATAACATTTCGTTTATCGCCCCGCCTGCAGGAACCATGGGAAAAACCTTTTCCATCTTGTCAATTCTGAAGTCCATGAAAACCGGTTTTTTAACCTTTATTGCCTCCTTTAATACAGGTTCAACTTCTGATGGTTTTGTAGCCCTTAAACCCACGGCACCATATGCCTCAGCAAGCTTTACAAAATCAGGTGACTCCTCACAGAGTATTGATGAAGAGTACCTTTCGCCATAAAAAAGCTCCTGCCACTGACGAACCATTCCGAGACAACTATTGTTTAAAATAGCAACTTTCACGTTCAGTTTTTCCACCACCGCTGTTGCCAGTTCCTGAATGTTCATCTGAATGCTGCCGTCACCAGCTATATCAAAAACAAGCTTGTCCCTAAAGGCTGCCTGGGCACCTAAAGCCGCAGGAAAACCATAGCCCATTGTTCCCAGACCACCTGAAGTAAGCCATGTTCTTGGATATCTGAATTTATAAAACTGGGCTGCCCACATCTGATTCTGCCCAACCTCTGTTGCGATTATTGCTTCTCCTTTAGTTAATTCATAAATTTTTTCAATAACAAACTGGGGCTTAATTACATTGTCATCCCATTCATACCACAGAGGATGTTCCTTCTGCCAGGCATTTATCATACTTTTCCATTGCTTTCTTGCGGTAGCTATAACTTCATTTTCTGTATTTAAAGCCTTAAGCTCCTTTATAAGGTCGGTGAGAACAAGTTTTACATCACCCACAATAGGAATATCAACATGCACGCTTTTTCTTATTGAAGTGGGATCTATATCAATATGGATTATCTTTGCCTCTGGTGCAAAATCCTTAACCCTGCCTGTTACCCGATCATCAAATCTAGCCCCAATTGCAATAATAAGATCGGCATTATGTGTCGCCATATTTGCGGTGTAGGTGCCATGCATACCCAGCATGCCTAAGAACAAGGGATGGTCACCCGGAAATGCTCCCAACCCCATTAAAGTCAGCGTAACGGGAATGTCTGTAAATGTTGCCAGTTCTTTCAGTTCTTCCGAAGCATTGGAAAGTATTGTTCCGCCTCCTGCATAGATTATCGGTTTTTTAGCCCTTACAATCTCTTCAGCCGCCTTTTTTATCTGCCATCTGTTTCCAATGTAGGTAGGGTTATAACTCCTTAAACTTATGGTGTCCGGATATTTGTAATCGGCTTTTGACACAACGATATCTCGCGGTATGTCCACCAGAACCGGTCCTGGTCTTCCCTTAGAAGCGATATAAAAAGCCTCTTTTATAATATACGCAAGATCGTTAACATTTTTCACAAGATAGTTATATTTCGTACATGGTCTTGTGATGCCTACTATGTCTGCCTCCTGAAAGGCGTCAACACCTATCATGGGAGTCGGAACCTGTCCTGTAAACACCACTATCGGAATAGAGTCCATATAAGCCGTTGCAATTCCGGTAACTGTATTTGTCGCACCAGGACCAGATGTTGCAAGGGCAACACCAACCTTACCTGTTGCACGGGCATAACCGTCTGCCATGTGGACGGCAGCCTGCTCATGACGGGGGAGTATTACATTTATTGACTTTTCATTGTAAAGAACATCAAATATAGGTAGAACCACACCCCCGGGATAGCCGAAAATTGTGTTTACACCCTCTTTCTTTAACGATTCTACAAAAATCTCTGCTCCTGAAAGCTTCACAGAACCTCCTTAAAAACCGCCCCTTTTGAGGCAGATGTTACAAACTCTGCATATCTTCTTAAATATCCCTTCAGCTCTTTTTTCACCGGTTCATAAAGTTTTTTCCTTTTCTCAATCTCTTTGTCTGATAACAAAGCCTCAATTTTTCTTTTTGGAATATCAATCAGAATTTTATCACCATCTTTCAATAAACCAATCAGCCCCCCTGCAGCTGCCTCAGGTGATATGTGACCTATACAGGGTCCCTGTGTTCCTCCGGAAAAACGCCCATCTGTAATCAAGGCGGCAGATTTTGCAAGCCCCATTCCTACAAGGGCTGCCGTAGGAGAAAGCATTTCACGCATTCCAGGACCGCCTTTGGGTCCTTCATTCCTTATTACGACCACGTCTCCTGCCTTAATTTTGCCAGAAACAATCGCATTCATCGCATCCTCTTCACACTCAAAAACCTTTGCAGCTCCTTCAAAAACCAGCATTTCTTTAGCTACAGCAGACTGTTTAACAACGGCACCTTCAGGAGCAAGATTGCCTTTAAGTATTGCAATGCCCCCTTCGCTGTGATGAGCCTTTTCCAGTGGTCTTATAATATCGTCATCATAAACCTCTCCAGCCTTTGCAATTTCTTTAACATCTTTTCCAGAAACAGTTTTGTTGTTATGAAGTTTATTCTCAAGTCTTTTCATCACGCCCTCTATTCCTCCAGCCCTGTCCAGATCTTCCATGTAGTATTTGCCACCAGGTATCATACTGACAATGTGGGGCGTTTTTTTGCTTATTTCATCAAAAAGATCAATTTTTATGGGAGTTCCCGCCTCATAGGAGATGGCAGTAAGATGCAGAACTGTGTTTGACGACCCACCGAGGGCAACATCCACAGTTATGGCATTTTTAAGAGCCTTTTCGTTGACGATATCCCTCGGACAAACATTATTTTTAACCAGTTCAACGATCTTTACTCCGCTTTCAAAAGCTATGTGTTTTTTCTTACTTGATACAGCCAGTGCCGTAGCACAACCTGGCAACGACATGCCCATCGCCTCTGTCAGACATGCCATGGTGTTTGCCGTGTAACGTCCCTGACAGGAGCCAGCTCCCGGACATGCATTTGCTTCGTAACCTGAAACTGCTTCCTCGGTAATCTCGCCTTTTTTATATCTGCCAACCGCTTCAAAGGTTCCGCTTACAAGAGATAACCTTTCTCCTTTATAATAGCCTGCAAGCATGGGACCTGCTGTAACAAAGATTGAAGGTATATTGAGCCTTAGTGAAGCCATTAACATGCCCGGCGTGATTTTGTCGCAATTGGTCAGAAAAACCAGACCGTCAAGCTTGTTGGCAGAAATAACACACTCTATTAAATCTGCTATTGCCTCTCTTGATGGAAGCGAAAACTTCATGCCACTATGACCCATCGCTATACCATCACATATCCCGGGAACAGTTACCGTAAAAGAGTAGCCACCCCCGGTGTGAATGCCTTTTTCTATGAACCTTTCCAGATCCCTCATGCCTACATGACCCGGAATCAGCTCATTATAACTACTTACTATGCCTATGAAGGGTCTGTCCATCTGGGTTCTGGGCAAACCGCAAGCCATTAACAAAGCCCTGTGCGGTGCCCGTTCAACACCTTTTTTAATGTCGTCACTTCTCACATTTACCCCCTTTTTTTAAACAAAAAACCCCTTAAGAAAAACTCATTTTCTATAAAAAATGTAAAAACCTGAAACTAATCAGTTATTTTTGCTTTTATAAGGCTTAAGCATCTCAAACATCTTATCTTTTCCAGCCAGCTTTATCTTCTGTAGACGTTTCTTTTCCATTTCTTCTTCTGCCGTAAGGTAGTGTTTGCTTTCAAACTCTGCAATTTTTGCCTTCAGCTCAAGGTGTTCTTCATACAGTTTTCTGAACTCTTCGTTTTCCTGAACCAACTTTTTTACCAGTACTTCATCGTTCATTAAATCCATATTGCCTCCTCCTTTTTGGAAATTAGGATTGGTACAGAATCTTCCTATTCTCTCTGCAGCCTTCTCCGGACTTAATCCTATTAAATCGAACACCTCGTCGGTGGCACCAGAAAAACAATAGTTTTCAACCCCCAGCTTAAGCAATGGACAAACTATGCCGTTTTCACCAAGATACTGTCCTATAATAGACCCCAGCCCTGTAAACACATTATGGTCTTCGTATGTAACTATTCTACCAGTCATTATAGCCTGCTTCAAAGTTATTTTGTCTATCTCCTTAGGTGAAGAGGCGTTTACAACCATAACATCAATTCCATTTTTTCCAAGAAACTCCTTTATCATCAGAGCTCTGTAAACCATCACCCCGTATGTGATTATAGCCACATCTGTGCCTTTTGAGAGGATGTCCCATTTACCGTATTCATACACATATTTTTCATCAAAGAAAGGACTGCCATCCTCTTTTGTAATTATTGGCGTAACTGATCTACCCATGCCGATAAAAACGTTACCGGGACTTGCCAAACTGCTCCTCACAACACTGAAGGTCTGATTGGCATCGGCAGGCAAAATCACTTTAAAACCATAAAGGTTTCTTAAGAGTCCCAGATAATCTATACACTGGTGTGTTTTACCGTCTTCCCCTACATCCACACCCAGATGCGTGCACACCACCTTGAGGTTGGCATTATTTATGTCATTGAGTCGTTGCTGATTATAAACCTCATCAACACCAAAAACCCCAAAATCCGCAAAAACAGATACCAGCCCACGCGTGGACACCGCTCCTGCTATAGTGCATGTGTTGTGCTCCTGAATACCGCTCTGGAAAAAATTTTCCGGAAAAAGTTTTGCAAAACCGTCAACCTTTACAGAACCGGCAAGATCACAGTCAAAGACCGCAAAGGGCAGAAAATCTTTACCGGCATTTGCCTTAGCCAACTCCACAAGTGCCTCTCCAAAGGCTGTTCTCATATCAATCTTTTTGTTTTTATCGTAAACTCTGACAGGAGGCAATTTAATCACGGGAAATTGCGATTTTGCAACACTATACGCAGCCGAAAATCGCGTTTCCTGCCTTAAACTTTTATAATAATCCAGCCTCTTTTCACAGTTCAGTTCATCCATAGCCTTTTCATACTGTTCCCTTGTCAATGCCTTTCCGTGGTAATCCTTCACATTTTCCATAAAACTCACACCCTTTCCCATAACAGTATGGGCAAGGATTACCGCCGGTCCACCCTTTGAAACAGCAGTCTTGACTGTTTTGTAAATATCTTCAAAGCTGTGTCCGTCTGTTTCATATACTTCCCAGCCATCGGAAAGATAATTCTCCTTTATATTCTGCTTCATCACAGACTCAATGTTGCCGGAAATCTGAAGCCTGTTCAAGTCCACAATGGCAAAAAGATTATTCAGACAAAACTTTTTTGCAAACCTTCTTGCCTCTGATATCTGCCCTTTCTGCTGTTCACCGTCACCCATCACAACAAACACCATACTATCTTTTTGCTTTATTTTTGCAGAAAGGGCAAAGCCACAACCTGCTGAAAGCCCCTGCCCAAGATTGCCTGTCGACCAGTCCACCCCCTTCAGATGTCTCTCAATATGACCTTCATAAGGGCTTCCGGCTTTCCTGAAAAATGCAACCGCCTCCTCAATGTCAAAAAATCCTAATCTGCCGAGGGTGGAATAGACCCCTGGCGATGTATGCCCATGACTGACCACAACAAAGTCCCTGTCATCACCGTCAAAATTTTCCCTGTTGATATTGAGAAAATAAAAGAGTGTGAAAAACACCTCA
>FWPU01004835.1_pt1 | contig 30621 bp, 33 predicted proteins | sample 2228361 | NCBI WGS metagenome assembly FWPU01 (sample SAMEA103939777, study PRJEB20133) | metagenome | reverse complement strand
AAATTACAGATATGATTTCTTTGTCTAATTTTGCAATATTTACAAGTTCGTTTATTTTATTCATTGTTTAAATTTTTCTTCAACAAAACTTTCTCAGATTTTTATGGTTACATTATCATTTTATATCAATTCTACATTCAACAATTTAAACATTATTTTTCAATTATATTTCTATCATTATGCTGCATGCTTTTTATCTTTGATCTGTTTAACCTTTTTGTTGTTCTTTAATAATTTTTAAATCGTTTTCCATCATTATTTCTACTAATTGACTAAAACTTACTGTAGGTTGCCAGCCAAGTTTTGTTTTTGCTTTTGTTGCATCACCTACTAACAAATCAACTTCTGCTGGACGATAATATTCTGGGTTTGATTCTACTATTACTTGACCTGGTTTTAAATGAGTAGAGATTTTTGTATTTATAGATTTTATTATTCCCTTAGAATTTAAACCTTCACCATGCCATTCAATTTTTATTCCAGCATAATTCAGGGCTAACTCAATAAACTCTTTCACAGAATGTGTCTCTCCAGTAGCAATTACATAATCATCTGGTTTGTCCTGTTGGAGCATCAACCACATCGCATAGACATAATCACCAGCAAAACCCCAATCTCGTTTTGCGTCTAAATTACCAACTTGTAAAGTTTTTTCTTTATTAGACAAAATTTTTGCTATTGTATAAGTTATTTTTCTTGTGACAAATTCTATTCCACGCCTAGGAGATTCATGATTAAAACATATTCCTGAACAAGCAAAAATATTATAACTTTCTCTATAGTTAACAGTTATATAATGTCCAAAAACTTTTGCTACACCATAAGGGCTTCTTGGATGAAATGGCGTAGTTTCTTTTTGTGGGATTTCTCTTACTTTACCAAACATCTCAGAAGACGATGCTTGATAAAATTTTGTATCGGGTTTATTTTTCCGTATTGATTCTAAAAGTTTCAATACTCCTAATGCATTAATTTCACCTGTTAATACTGGTTGTTGCCATGATGCAGGCACAAATGATTGTGCTGCTAAGTTGTATACTTCATCAGGTTTTATAGCTCGTATTATTTCATCTAAAGATGATTGGTCTAACAAATCGCCTTGAACTATTTTTATTTTATCTAATAAATGTTGGACTCTATAATAATTTTCTCTGCTTTTTCTTCTGTCCATTCCATATACTTCATAGCCTTTTTCTAAGAGTAGTTCTGCAAGATAAGAACCATCCTGGCCACTTATACCTGTAATTAGTGCTTTTTTCATAATAAATTTATCTCTTTCCATCTTAATTTAAATTTTCCAGACAATAACATCTTTTTTGTTGCCCCAGGATACTGCAAGTTTCTGTAGTTCAACTAACATTTTTATTTTTTCTTCAAATGGAAGTTTAGCTAGTTGTTTATGAAATTTTTCTTGTTTTTCAAGAATTTCTTTTTTTGTAAAAATTTTTCTTCCTATTTTGATTCTCATCTGAATTTTTTAAATCTTGTTTTAAACTTTTCTAATAATTTAAATTTATACAACAATCTTTTCAATTTTAAAATATCTATTTTTGTTTGGTTAAGTAATAGTTCAATTTTCAGAATATCTTTCTCGCGGCCCGCTTTTAAAAATAATACAATTAAATATTCTGGTGTTATTACTTTTGTTTCTATATCTTCAATTTTCATTTTTTGTGCATTATTTATTGCCTCTTCTTCAAACTCGTCTGCAACTATAAAATCAACCGGGATATCTTCTACAAGTATCCATTGTTGTTCCCATGAAGCTCCTTTATTCTTAAGATATTCATAAATTGGAGTAAGGATAATTAATTTCGTTTTACTAACCTTTTGTGGTAAAATTATAAACACATCTAAATCTCTTGTAAAAAATGGTTCTGTCCATCTCAATGTTGCTATTGCACCACCTATTGCATAATCTTTTATTAATCCGATTTGTTTCATCTCGTTAAGAAATTCTATCACTTTTTTCATAATTTGTTTTTTGTATCTATAATTTTTTTGAATGGTTTAGGTTCGTGGTTAATGAACTCATTAAATTCAGTTAAAAATTTTATCCATAAGTCAACATCTATTTTTCCATTAACCATACATGGGTTAATTCTGGTTTCTTTTATTTTTTTTAAATCCTGTTTGAATTTTTCAGATTGCGATAACTGTTTTAATTCAAGTCTTTCTTGTTCAGTTAGCCTTGTCATATTTTCCTTTTAATTTATTAAACAAATCCTGTTGGTCAAACAATAAAAAATATTCTTCTATTAATTTCCAGTCTAAATTTTCTTTATATTGAGTCATAAGAGATTCTATATCAAGAAGTTCTTTATTTTCCCTTTCTTCATCGTTAGCCATAGCTTGTAGTTTTAATCCAATTATATCCTCTGGTTGTAAAACTTTAATTTTGTACTTGCCGTTAAAAATACATTTTTCTATTGCTCTTTGTATCATATTTCGAGAAGTTTCTCTAAATGCAAAAATATAATCTATCTCACCAAAGGGTTTTAAAGAAGATATATATTGAGCAACATTTTCTGAAATATATTGGCAGTTGTACCCAAGTTCTTTCATAATTTTGTCAACTTTTTCAAAATCTTCTTTATAAATAAGGATATCCAAATCTACTGTCGTTTTTGGAATGCCCAATATCCCCATAGCAAATCCACCTATTAAACCGTAACGAACCTCTGTGTGTTTAAACTTCTCTATTAAAACTTTTATTATTTTTTCAAAATCCATAATGTTAAGTTACAATTGTTCACAAAAATATTCCTGTATATGCGAGATATTTTATTAAGTCTATTTTGTTTTTTGTATTGTTTTTAATTTTGGTATTATCTGTCAATATTATTAGATAACCATTATCTTTTGATGTAATGTTATTTTTTGTTTGTTCTAGTCTGGTGTAGATTATATTATACTTATCACTCAATGGTTTGATTGCAATTTCAGCAATGTCAGCGAGTTCGTTTTTGCCTAAGATGATAAATTTTTGTATTCCTTGATTTTTATAATCAAGTATTAGTTTTTGTATTTGCTCTTTTATTGATTTAAAGAGATTTATTGTTTTTATGGTATATCTATATGATTTTTTTGCTTTTTCAGCAAACCCTTTCGGAGTGAGAATATATTGGATTTTTCTACGGTTAAGTTGTTTTATTTTTATGTAGCCAGTTTTTATTAGTTTTTTTATTATGAGATTTGTAAGTCCAAGAGAAAGGCCAGTTTTTGTTGCAATTGTTCTCTGGTCAGGTAGATGATTATTTGAAATTTCTTTTATTACTGCAAATTCTTTTTCTGAGATTTCTATTGGCATGTGTCTCCCTAAAATTATATTTGCCTGATAAATCAGGCAGACCCTTGACTAAAGTCGGGTAGAAAATTAGTGCGATAAATCGCACCGCTACAAACTAGAATTTTGTTCAAGTTTTGAACATTTTATAAAACTATTGGGTATTTGTCAAGAGGGTAAGAAAAAAATGTTCAATCATTGAACAAACTTGAACCATTCAATTGTTTTTTTAAGTCCTTCTTCAAGCGAAACGGTAGGTTGCCATTTTAATATTTTTTTTGCTTTTGTTATATCTGGCTGTCTAACTTTTGGGTCATCAACAGGCAGGGGTTTATATACAATTTTTGAATTACTTTTTGTAAGTTTTTTAATTGTTTGTGCAAGGGTATTTAAGGTTATTTCTTGTGGGTTTCCAATATTTATAGGTTCATTTATCTTAGAAAATAAAAGTTTATAAAGTCCATCAACCATATCATTAATATAACAAAAAGAGCGTGTTTGAGTTCCATCTCCATATACAGTTATTGATTTATTTTTCAGTGCCTGTGTGATAAAATTTGGAACTGCTCTTCCGTCGTCTTTTCTCATTCTTGGTCCATAGGTATTGAAAATTCTTGCTATTCTTATTTGAATTTTGTGATATCTGTGATATGCGGTAGTCATTGCTTCTGCAAATCTCTTTGCTTCATCATATACACCGCGAGGGCCAATAGGATTTACATTTCCCCAGTATGACTCTGGTTGCGGATTAACAAGAGGGTCACCATAAACTTCTGAAGTTGATGCAAGCATAAAAATTGCTTTTTTCTCTTTTGCAAATCCAAGTGCTTTATGTGTTCCAAGAGCGCCAACTTTTAGGGTAGGAATAGGATATTTTAGGTAGTCAACTGGACTTGCTGGTGATGCAAAATGAAGAACAGCGTCAATCTTTCCAGGAAAATGAATATAGTTTGTGACATCATGTTTTATAAATATAAATTTTTCGCTACCAAGTTTAAAGAGATGCTCAATGTTTTTGATATTTCCAGTAATTAAATTGTCAAGGCAAATTACTGAGTGTCCTTTTTTTATAAGGTATTCACAGAGATGGCTTCCTATAAAGCCAGCACCGCCAGTAATTAGAATTTTCATGGTTTATGTCCTCCGGGGTGTGGTTTAATAATCTAAATATCTCAATAAATTGAGCAACTACAAAGTTGGGTAGAAGTAATCCCCCTCAATCCCCCTTTAGAAAAGGGGGATGACCCCATGGAAATTTTATCTTCCTATTGATTTGTATATAAATCCAAGTTTAGTGAGTTCCTCAGGATTATATATGTTTCTTCCATCAATAATTACTGGATGAACCATTAATTTTTTGATTTTTTTTAAGTCAAGATTTTTGAATTCATCCCATTCAGTCAATATTAATAGGCAGTCAGAATTTTTTGCCACTTCATATGGATTTTTACAGTATTTTATGTCTTTTAATATTTTTTTTGCTTTTTCCATTGCTTTTGGGTCATATGCTTTTATTTTTGCCCCATGGTTTTTTAATGTGTTTATTATATCAATTGATGGTGCATGTCTCATATCATCAGTATTTGGCTTAAAAGCAAGTCCTAAGACCCCTATTGTTTTCCCTTGAATAATCCATATAGTGTCTTCAATTTTCTTTATAAACAATCTTTTCTGTTCTTCATTTATTTTTTTAACTGCTTTTAATAGTTCAAAGTCATAGCCAAGTTTACCTGCAATCCACACAAAAGCATCAAGGTCTTTTGGAAAACAACTTCCACCATAACCAATTCCTGCATTTAAGAAACTTTTGCCAATTCTTTTATCAATGCCCATCCCTTCTGCAACTTTTGTTATATCTGCGCCTGTTCTTTCACATATATTTGCAACTGCATTTATGAATGATATTTTTGTTGCAAGAAAAGAGTTTGATGCATGCTTTATTAGTTCTGCGCTTTTTATATCAGTTATAACTATTGGAGCATTTAATGGTTTGTAAAGTTCAGTTAAAATTTTTTCTGCCTGTTTTGATTTTACTCCTATTACGATTCTGTCTGGGTTTAGAAAATCACTCACTGCAGAACCTTCTCTTAAAAATTCAGGATTTGATGCGACATCAAAAGGAATTTTCTTTTTTAGATATTTGTTTATTGTTTTTTCTACCCATTCGCCTGTTTCAACAGGAACTGTTGATTTTTCTACTATGACTTTATATGAATTTAGTGATTTTGCAATTTCACGACATACATTTTCAACATAGGATAAGTCAGCGGAACCATCTTCTCTTGAAGGTGTGCCAACAGCAATAAAAATTATTTCTGATTTTTTTACAGATTCAGAGATGTTTGTGCTAAAAGACAACTTTTTAAATTTTGTGTTTCTTTTGATAATTTCTTCAAGTCCTGGCTCGTATATTGGAATTTTGTTTTTTTTAAGAAGTTGAATTTTTTTTGTGTCGTTGTCAACACAGATTACTTTGTTGCCTATTTCTGCAAGGCAGGCGCCAGTGACAAGTCCTACATAGCCAGAACCAATGATTGTAACTGTCTTCAATGTGTTTCTCCTTAAGAAATCCCCCTCTTATCCCACTTGTTCAAAGGGGAAAGAACTTTTGGAAATATTCTACTGTCCTTCTCATGCCTTCATAAAAATCAACCTGCACTTTATACCCAAGTAGTTTTTCTGCTTTTGAAATATCAGCAAGAGTATGCCGCACATCACCAGGTCTTACATCAGTGTGTTTTATTTTTACTTTTTTATCAAGAATTTCTCCTATTGTTTTGGCAATCTCCAGAACAGTATAATTTTTATTGCATGCAATATTGAAAACTTCTCCTGAAACATTTTTTGCTTCACAGGCAAGTATATTTGCTTTAACGACATTGTCAATATATGAAAAATCCCTTGATTGTTTTCCATCGCCGTGAACTTCAAGTTCTTCATCTAAAATAGCAGAAGTTATAAATTTTGGAATTACTGCTGCATATTGACTTTTTGGGTCCTGTCTTGGACCAAATACATTAAAATATCTCAAAGAGACAGTTTCAAGGCCAAATGTTTTTGAATATACTCTACAATAATACTCTCCTGTGAGTTTACTTACCGCATATGGAGAAACAGGTTTGGGAAGTTGTGTCTCAACTTTTGGTAATTCTTGTGAGTCACCATAGACACTTGATGATGAAGCATAAACAACTCTTTTGATATTTAGTTCTTTTGCAACTTTTAGTAATAGAAGTGTTCCTGTTATGTTTACATCATTTGTAGAGATAGGGTCATCTATTGACCTTGGGACAGACCTTAATGCTGCCTGATGTAAAACAAAGTCAACATCTTTAAGTGCAATTTTAAGGTCTTTTTCATTTCTTATGTCGCCTTCAATAAGTTCAATTCTGTCAAGCACATGAAAGATATTTTCTTTTTTACCTGTTGAGAAATTATCAATCACGCGGACTTTTTTACCCAAACGGACAAGTTCATCAACAATGTGAGAGCCAATAAAACCAGCACCACCTGTTACTAAGTAGAGGCTCATATAATCTCCTTATAGTGAATTTTTGTGATAAATAGCAGAGACGAGCTCTGCAACTACAGATTTGTGCAATAAATCGCACCGCTACATTTAAAGCGAGTCCGCGAGTGAGCAATCCGCGAGTCCGTAAATAAATATTTTCAAATACACTTATCCGCTATCTGCTTATCCGCTTAACTGCTAAAAAAGACCATCAACTAAAGTTGGGTAGAAGTAAAATCCCCTCTAATTCCCCTTTAGAAAAGGGGAGGAAAAATCCCCCTCTTATCCCCCTTTTTCAAAGGGGGAGGTTATATATTTCAAGAAATTCTCTAAGAGCTTCTTTCCAGGGCCTTATTTCAGGAAAGCCCTGTAGTCTCCAGAAAAAATTGTTTAAAGTTGAATTTGCAGGTCTTGGTGCAAAATAAAATTCTTTTCTTGTTTTTTTTACAATATTTGTTTTTTTCTTTAATATTTTAAAAATTTCATCTACAACTTCTTCTCTTGAACAACTGTCACTGTTAGTTATATGATATATTCCAAATGCTTGTTTTTCTATAAGGAAAGAAATTGCTTCTGATAAATCTTTTGTGTAAGTTGGACTACCAATATGGTCTATAACAACATTTATATCAGTAGAGTTTTTTATCGCTTCTAAAACATAACTTACAAAATTGGCTCTGTTTTTACCAAAAAGCCATGCTGTCCGCACAATATAAAATTTATTAAGTAGATGTTTTACATAAAATTCGCCAAGATATTTTGATTTTCCATAAATATTTATTGGATTTTGTTTATCATTTTCTTTATATCCATCTTTTGGTGTATTTTCTCCATCAAAAACATAATCAGTTGAGACATAACAGAGGGCTGTATCAAATCTTTGACAAGCAAGGCATATGTTTCTTGTGCCAACTGAATTTATTTTATATGCAATTTCAGGATTTTTCTCACAGAAGTCAACATTTGAAACTGCTGCAAGATGAATAATTATATCAGGGTTTAATCTTGTTATTTTTATATATGTCTGCTCCTGATTTGTTATGTCAAATTTCAACCAATTTTTTTCTTCAATATAAGAAGGCCTATCAGACCTGCTACAGCCATATATTTCGTGATTGTTTTTTAATGTTTGCCATATATCATAACCAAGAAGACCGTTTGCACCTGTGATTAGAATTCGCATAACCCCTAACCCTAACCCTCTTCCACAAAGGGAGAGGGAAAACATATTAAACAATTTTGTAATATTTCTTATAGAATCTCTGAAATTCTTTTTGTTTATTTTTTATTTTCTCCCACCATTTTCTGTTTTTTGTATACCATTCAACTGTTTCTTTTAAAGCAGATTCAAAGTTATATTCTGGCTTCCACCCAAGTTTTTTTATTTTTGAGCAGTCAAGTGAATATCTTCTATCATGGCCGGCTCGGTCCTGAACAAACTTAATAAGTGATTCCGGTTTACCAAGAATTTTTAAAATCATTTTTGTAAGTTCAATGTTCGGGATTTCACAGCCACCGCCTATGTTGTATATTCCTCCGAGCTCTCCTTTATGAAGGACTAAATCAATTGCTCTGCAATTATCAATTACATATAACCAATCTCTTACATTTAGACCATCTCCATAAACTGGCAATGGTTTATTTTCAAGTGCATTTGTTATAAAAAGTGGAATTATTTTTTCAGGATATTGATAAGGGCCAAAATTGTTTGATGAGCGAGTTATAATTACAGGTGTTTTATATGTTACAAAATATGCCCTACATAGCATATCTGCTGATGCTTTGCTTGCAGAATAAGGGCTATTTGGTTTTAAAGGACTTTCTTCAGTGAATGACCCTTTTTCAATTGAACCATAAACCTCATCAGTGCTTATTTGAATATATTTTTTAATACCAAAATTTTTTACTGTTTCTAAAAGCGTGTGAGTTCCTAAAACATCTGTTTTTATAAATGAATCAGGTTCAAGTATTGAGCGGTCAACATGGGTTTCTGCTGCGAAGTTAATGATACAGTCAGCTTCTTTTGCTAATTTATTGATAATCTTTTTGTCACAAATGTCACCTTTTACGAATTTATAGTTTTTGTTTTTCTCTATATCTTTTAGATTTTCTAAGTTTCCTGCATAAGTTAACTTGTCAAGGTTGATTATTTTATATTCTGGATATTTTTTTAGAATATATCTTATAAAATTTGAACCAATAAAACCTGCACCACCTGTAACTAATATTTTTAATTTTTCATTTTTCATTGTTCCTATTACCAACCTTTTTTATTTCTCCATTTTTTATAAGGAATAGATGGGTCATCTAATTTTATGCGATATTCATCAGGGTTGTCATACTTATAAATTTCAGTTGGAATATTTAGAATCCATGTCTCTTTCTTTGATATACATTCAAAACCGTGAATAACTTCAGGAGGAATTTTTAATAGCGATGGGTTTTTATCTGACAGGATAAATTCCTGAAATTCTTTTTTGTTTTTGTCAATTAAAACAATTTTTGCTTTGCCTTTGACAACACAGAAATTATCTGTTTGAATTTTGTGATAGTGCCAACCCTTTGCCCACCCAGGTTTACATATAGTGATGTATGCCTGGCCAAATTTTTGAAAAATATCCCAGTCGGAGCGAAGAATTTCAAAAAGTGCACCTCTTTGGTCTTTATGAACTTTTAGTTCTTTTAATATGACCCCTGGTATCATATTCTGAAAAATTTTGTAGCAAACCCTCGACTGAAGTCGGGTAGAAAATTTTGAGAAGAATTATAACTCAATTCTTGAAGAATCCCCCACCATGATTCTATATGCTGTTGGTTTCTTTTCTGACTTTACTATTTCAACATTCTGGCCAATGAGTGAATCTTCTATTCTTTTTATGTCTTTAATTTTTGAGTTTTCAAGAACTATTGAATGTTCTATTTCACTGTTTTCAATAATTGTGTTAAAGTATACTGATGTAAAAGGTCCAATGTATGAATTTATAATTTTTGAGTTTTCACCGATTATAACAGGACCTCTTATTGTAGAATTTATTATTTCAGCATCTCTTTGTATAACTACCTTTCCATCAACTTTTGAGTTTTCAATTCTACCTAAATTTTCTGATTGAAGTGTATCAAGTATGATTCTATTTGCTTCAAGTATGTCTTCAAGTTTTCCTGTATCTTTCCACCAGCCAGTTATTATATGTGGTTCTACAGTATAGCCATTGTCTATTAAATACTGAATAGCATCTGTAATTTCTAATTCATTTCTCCAGGATGGTTTTATGCTATTGACTGCCTTAAATATATTTTTGTCAAACATATAAACACCTACAAGCGCCAGATCACTTTTTGGTTCTTTTGGTTTTTCAACTAACTTTATAACTTTTCCTTCTTTTAGTTCAGCAACTCCAAACTGTTGTGGATTTGGAACTTTTGCAAGTAATATCTGAGAATTAGGTTTTTTTTTCTTAAAATTTTCAACAAATGATTTTATTCCATCTTTAATAAGATTGTCACCAAGATACATTACAAATTCTTCATCTTTTATAAAATCTTGTGATATTTTTACAGCATGGGCAAGGCCAAGTGGTTCTGGCTGTTCTATATAAGTAACTTTAATACCAAATTTAGACCCATCTCCAACTGCAGAAATTATTTCATTTTTGGTTTCGCCAACAATTATTCCTACATCTTTAATTTCACATTCAGCGATTGCAAAAAGGCCATAAAAAAGTATTGGCTTATTTGCAACAGGAACAAGTTGTTTTGCAGAGGTATGAGTTATTGGCCTTAAACGAGTTCCTTTACCACCTGATAAAACTAATGCTTTCATGATTTGTTCTGTTCTTTATACTTTTTAATTCCTTCAATAAAAAAGGAGAAAAATATACTAAAGATAAAAGAGACCCCAAAAACTGTTGATACAATTTTTCTTTTCTTTGGCCAGACAGGTATTTTTGATGAAACTGGTGGTGTTTCTATTAAAGTTGGCTCATTTGAAAAATCATAAGCTTCTACTAATATTGAAGTTGCTTCTAACTCATCTTTTATTTTGCCCAATTCTATTCTGATATTTTTTTCTTGAAATTTATAAAGTTGTTTATGTCTTTCAAGGATTATTTTAGTTACAACGCCACACAGTTTCTCAGCATCTTCTGGTGATTTTCCACTGGCTACAACTTTCATTAATCCATCGCCATCTTTAATATCTATTCTTTTTTTTAAAGACATTACCTTTTCTTCTGTTGCTTCAAACCCATATTCTTTTGAAATTATTTTTAGTGTATGTAGTGACTGTAATATTTCTTTAGTTGATTTAAGTGTTTCTAATGGTCTTCCGCCAACTTTTCCTACTTTTAAAATTGTTGTTGCTTCATACTCTTTGGGAAGCAAAAAACTAATTATAACTGAGAACAATGTAGCACTTAAAGTAAAAATTACAATAAACTTCAAGTATTTTTTTAGAGTTTCTAATAAATCAAATAAACTAATTTCTTCTTCATCTAAAAAATCTTTTGTCATAATATCCTCCAAAAATTATTAAATTGGTCATAATTCTATCAAAAAAAATTATTATTGTCAAATAAAATCATTTGCCTCTCCATGGATAAAATTCTGATTCAAGTTCAGTGTCATAAAGTGTATCTTTTGCTTTCTTTGAGATTTTAAGTCCTATATTGAAATAAAATTCCTGGATTTCTCCCCTTTTTTTATAGTTAAGAAATGCTTCCCAGCAGTGAAGGTCACGATATATGTAAATATCATTGTCAATTATCTCATAACTGATTTTGTTGTTCAACCTATTTGCATCTGTTAGAAAACTTATCTTAAAATTCCATTTTTCAGTAAGCCAAAATCTTAAAGAGTTTTTAATCTGAATTGATTCAAGAGGATTAAAAGGTGAATAATTATGGAATATTCCAAAACTAACTCCTGTTTTTTTATCTAATATAATGTCAATTTCATTATTTATTGAAGTCATATAAAATGGCTTTACATTTTGTTGATGTCTTATGTAGCAGTTAATTCCTTTAATAAGTGATAGTTTTATCTCTGTAGTAACTGGTTCAAATCTTGAAAGGTTGTCTTCAATTTTTATTGTTCTATAATTTTTTAAGTCATAACCTGTTGATATTCTTAAAAATTTATTTATTTTTGGAAATATTGAAAAACTCATTCCGAGTTTATTTATTTCTATACCATAGTCACTAGCAGAAGTATCTATTTGTAAAGAATTTGGTATGGTTCTATTTTTGAATTCGTGTGTTATTTCAAATCTAGTATAATTATCTATTCTCTGTCTTAGACCTATTCTTGAATAATAGTATGTCAAAAATATATCCCTGTCATTATTTATGTCAGTTTTATTTTTCCATGACTCAATTATTCCGATTTTAGGTGCCAATATTGTTCTTCTTGTAAGTCCTATTTGTTTTGTGAGATAGAAATCTGAAAGTGAAGTCCAGTCAGTATAATCTCTTGAACTTTCATAATTCTGTGATAAAACTGTATTAAAACCAATATAGAATGGTAATCCCTGGGATTCTGTTTGAAATAGAGTCCATTCTATTTTTGGAGCACTGAATCTATCTAAATAAAATCCTTTTTTTGTAGATGTTGAAGCATCTATTCTTTCACATGAAATTCTTAAATTATCTTTTCTTGTTTGTCTTGTCAAACCAACTGAAGAATTAATTTGAGTTAATCTTCTGTCCCAGTTTTCTCCAAAATAGTATTTATTAAAATACTCATCACTTAAGAAATTTAGATTTGTCTGTAATGACCATGTTTTTGTAAGTTTTTGCCAGTGAGAGTTTTTTATTATCCATCTTTCATTGTCAATTTTTTTGTCTCTTATGTGATAGCCATATATTGTGCCTTTTACTTTTTCAGAAAGATTATAATTATATTCAATGCCTTTGCCTATGTTTTGTTCTGAATAGTAATCAAGATGGAGTTTTGTATAACTGTGTCTAGTTACAGGAAAACTATATTTGATTTTTGCGCTTATTCCGTCTCTTGAATTATAACCAGGATATATTTCCCAGCAGTCACTTCGCTTTTTTAGTGGATAAGATGCCTTTGGCATATAATAGATTGGTATAGAACCTATATACATAACCGCATTGTCTACCCGGATTTTCTCTTTTGGTCTTATTATTGCCTTTGATACTGACATAACATAGTGTGGTTTTGGATTTGAGCAACTGGAAAATTTTGACTTACCAAGAATATAAATATCTTTATTTTTGAAAACTTTTTCAGTTTCAAAATACCATGGCTCAAAATAGCCCCTGGCATTGTAAATATAACCTGTGCTTTGTTCAAAAGAATACTCACATTTATCTCCTGTGATAAAATATAACCCTTCATTTAGAGTAACAGAGCCATCTACAATTATGTATTTTTTATCTATATCTGAATGAAGTTTGTCCCCTTTGATTTTTAAGGTCCCTGAACTTATTTCTACATTTCCTTCTGCAAAAATTTTATTCTGGTTTTGTAGATATTCAAGTTTTTTTGATTTTATTTCTATATAATTTTGCTGAGTAATTTCAGCAATTGCGGTATTATTTATCCATAAAAAGAAAAGCACAAAAATTTTTTTATAAGATCCTTTTATCATTTAAGAATTTAAGAACCTGGCCTGCAAAATATAAAGAACCGGTCCAGCAAACTATTTTTTCTTTTTTTATTTCATTAAAGATTTCATTAAAATTACCCATAATTTTGACTTTATTTTTATCTATAAAATTTAGCCACTCTGAATATAGTGTTTCATAAGACAAACTTCTTGGACTTTTTGACTTAAAAATTATGACTTTCTTTGCAAACTTTGAAAGAATTTTTACTATATTTTTGTAATCTTTTTCCCTCATTATATTCATCACAAATGTGATTTCTTTATCCTTAACTCCATAATCTTTTAATGTTTCTGAGAGTGAAATTGCTCCATGAGGATTGTGTGCACCATCTATTATGAACTTTGTTTTATTGTAATTAAAAATTTGAAATCTTGCAGGCCATTTAGTATTTTTCAGTGCTTCCTTAATTGATTCTTCTGTTATAATATAGCCATTCTTTTTTAATATATTTACTGATTTTATTGACAAGGAAGCATTTATAAGTTGATGCTTCCCCAACAGAGATAACGAAATATCAGAATAAGAAAAATCATTACCAAAATATGAGAATTTTTGTTCTGGAACTGTCCAATCATAACAAAGAAATTTGTAATTAAAGTCATTACCTAAAATGAAAAGTTTAGAATTAAGATTTGATGCAGTTTCTTTTATAATTTTTTCAATTTCTTTTTTTTGTTTTGCAGTTACTACATGCGTGTTTTTCTTTATTATTCCTGCTTTTTCACTGGCTATAGATTCTATATTTTTACCAAGAAGTTCTGTATGGTCAAAATCAACTGGAGTAATTATACTTATAAGGACATTGTTTATTGTATTTGTAGCATCATATTTTCCGCCAAGTCCTGTTTCAATAACTGCTATGTCTATTTTTTCGTTTGCAAAATAAATAAAAGCAGACAAAGTCAAAGTTTCAAAGTATGTCAGGGAATATTTTTCAACTAAATTCCATGTTTCTTTTAATATTTCTTCAAGTTGATTTTCTTCAATATTTTTTTGATTTATTTTTATCCTTTCATGAATTGTTATAAGATGAGGTGATGTATAAAGGCCAACTTTATATCCATTTGCCCTTAAAATTTCAGATAACATTACTGCAGTTGAGCCCTTACCATTTGTTCCTGCTATATGGATAGAAGCAAATAAATTTTGAGGATTTTTTAGTTCTTTTAATGCTTTTTTAATTCTTGTTATATCTGGCTTTTTTGAGGGATATTCTAAGAGCCCTAACTTATTCAGTTTTTTTGCGTATTTCACTTTTCTTATTGAAGAAATTGAGAAGTTTTATAATTGTGTTCTTTAGGTCTTTTCTTTCAACTATTAAATCTATCATTCCGTGTTGTAAGAGAAATTCGGCCTGCTGGAAGCCATCTGGCAGTTTCTGTTTTATTGTTTGCTCTATCACTCTTGGGCCTGCAAAAGCAATAAGTGCTTTTGGTTCTGCAATACTTATATCTCCAAGCATTGCAAACGAAGCAGCAACTCCACCTGAAGTTGGATTTGTAAGAACAGATATAAAAGGTAATCTTGCATTATGTAGTTTTGCCACTGCTGAAGATGTCTTTGCCATTTGCATCAAAGAAATTATTCCTTCCTGCATTCTTGCTCCACCACTTGCTGAAATAACAATCACAGGTAGTTTCTTTTTTAGTGCTTTTTCAAATGCATTTGTAATTTTTTCTCCTACAACTGAACCCATACTTCCGCCCATAAATTCAAAATCAAGAGCGCAGATAACTATTCTATGTTCTCCAATTTTGCATTCACCTGTTATAACAGCATCTTTGAGTTTTAGTTTCTTTTGTGAATCAGACAATTTTTTTGAATATTCTGGGAAATTTAATGCATCAACAGGAGAAATATCTTTGTCATATTCCTTAAATGAGCCAGGTTCTGACAACATCTCTATCCTTTCTTTTGCTGAGAGTTGAAAATAATAACCACATTTTGGACAGATTTTATAATTTTCTTGTAGGGCTTTACTGTAAATTATTTGTTCACATTTTTTACATTTTGTCCATAAATTTTCTGCTGCGTTTTTATTGCTTGCCATTTCTTAACACTTTCCTAAACGAATTTATAAATTTTTCTATTTTGTGAAACATTTCTTTTCTTTCCGTTTTTGAAATAATGTTTATAAGTGCAGAGCCAATTATAACACCATCAATATATTTTTTTACAGAAATAACCTGTTCAGGTTTTGATATACCAAATCCAATCAAAAGTGGTTTGTTTGTATAGCTGTGTAAATCTTTAAGAAAGTTATGAATATAATCTGGAAGTTTTTCTCTTGGCCCTGTTACTCCTGTCAGCGAGACTGCATAGATAAATCCTGTAGTTTTTTTAATAATCTTTTTTCTTCTTTCTGGTGAAGTTGTTGGTGCAACAAGATATATCATTGGCAGTCTATATTTCTTTGAGAGTTTTTCAATTTCTTTTGATTCTTCAAATATGATATCAGGAATAATAAGTCCATCTATTCCTGTTGTTTTTGAATCAGAAAAAAATTTCTCAAAACCATATTTGTGAATTGGGTTTAAATAACTCATGATTACAATAGGAATTTTAATTTTATTCCTTATTCTTCTTATAAGTCTTAAAACTTTACTGAGAAATGTTTTTCCTTTAAGTGATTCATAAGAAGAAAACTGAATTACAGGACCATCTGCAATTGGGTCACTGAAAGGGATTCCAACCTCTATTATGTCAACACCAAATTCTTCAAGTTTATATATTAATTTTTCAGTGGTCTTTAAGTCAGGATAGCCAGCAGTGATAAAAATTGTTAATGCTTTTCTTTTTTCTTTTTTTAGTTGCTTGAATTTTTCAGTTAATTGGTTCATCTTTTTTATTAGTTATAATCCCTTTCTTATCCCCCTTTAGAAAAGGGGGAAGTTTGAACTGGAATAGTTATGGCACAATTAAAAATCGTGCTTACATTTTTTAAAGCGAATCCGCAAGTGAGTAAGTAAGCAAATAAATATTTCAAATACACTTATCCGCTGACCGCTTAACAGCTATATCCAGGGCATGATAAATCAGGCAAACCTTCAACCTTTTACAACATCTATGTCTTTGTCGCCTCTACCTGAAAGACAGATAACAACAGTATCACTTTTCTTAAATCTGTTTGCATTTTTTATTACATAGGCAATTGCATGCGCTGGTTCAAGAGCAGGGACTATACCTTCAATTTCAGATAAAATATGAAATGCATAAATTGCTTCTTTATCATTAATTGTTGTGTATTCAGCCCTATTGATTGATTTATAATAAGAGTGTTCAGGTCCAACTCCAGGATAGTCAAGTCCAGCAGAAATAGAATGAGTTGCCAAAACTTGACCGTTGTTATCTTGTAATAAATAAGATTTTGTTCCGTGTAAATAGCCAATAGAACCTTTAGTAAGAGATGCAGCACCTTCTGCTTCAACCCCGATAAACTTTACATTTCTTTCTCTAAAAAATGGATGAAATAATCCTATTGAATTAGAACCTCCACCGACACAAGCAACAAGATAGTCAGGCAATTTTTTTTCTAAGAGATAAATTTGTCTCTTTGTTTCTTTGCCTATTACTGACTGAAAATTTCTTACAATTAAAGGATATGGATGTGGCCCAACAACAGAACCTAAAACATAAAAAGTATCTTTGACATTAGTAACCCAGTCCCTCAGGGCCTCATTTATAGCATCTTTTAATGTTTTACTCCCTGATTTAATAGGTATAACTTTTGCTCCAAGCAGTTCCATTCTGTAAACATTTATTGCCTGTCTTTTGATATCTTCTTCTCCCATATAGATTTCACATTTTAAACCAAAAAGAGCACATGCTGTTGCAGTTGCTACTCCATGTTGGCCTGCGCCTGTCTCTGCAATAATTCTTTTTTTATTGAGTTCTTTTGCCAGCAATACCTGTCCAATTGTGTTATTTATTTTATGTGCTCCAGTATGGCAGAGGTCTTCCCTTTTTAAGTAGATTCTTGGCCCACCAAGATATTTAGTTAAATTTTGTGCAAAATAAAGTGGTGTTGGCCTTCCTGCATAGTGTTTTAAATAATAGTTAAGTTTTTTCTTGAAGTTTCTGTCTTTAGTCAGTTCAAGATATATACAAGTGAGTTCATCCAGAGCAGATACAAGTGTCTCTGGAACAAATCTTCCACCAAACTGGCCATAGTATCCTTTATTATCTGGAATCATTTTGATTTTGTATTAACTATAAAATCTTTTAATTTGTTATAGTCCTTTCTCCGAGGGAGTCGTTCAACACCAGATGCTACATCAACTGCATATGGTTGAACTTTTAAGACAGCATCTTTTACATTTTCTGGAGTAAGCCCTCCTGCAAGAAATATTGGAATATTGTATTTTTTTGCTTCAACTGCCACATCCCAATTAAAGGTTTCACCTGTGCCGCCTTCAACCCCAGAGACATAAGTATCTAACAAGAAATAATTGACAATATCTTTATATCTTGCAATATATTTTAATGTCCCATCACTTTTTATTCTGAATGACTTTATTATTTGAATATTCAGTGGCAAAAGTTTAGAATTAAGGTTCTGGCAATATTCTGGTGATTCTCTACCATGAAGTTGAACAATTTTCAATGAACATATTTTTGCAATTTCTATAATTCTTTCAATCTCTTCATCAACAAAAACACCTACAGGAGTATATACATCAGGCAATTTCGATATAATCTCTTTTGCTGTTTCAATTGAAACTTTTCTTTTACTTTTGGGATAGAAATTAAAACCAAGAAAATCAGCTCCAAGTGTCACAGAATACATAGCATCATCATAATTTGTAATTCCACAGATTTTTACTTTGGTCATACCATAAACTCTTTTATTTTTTCTTCAATTTTTTCACTGCGCATTATTGACTCGCCAATAAGCACAGCATTTATATTTGAGTTTTTTAACTTTAATATATCTTCTCTTTTTCTAATTCCACTTTCAGAAACAACTATTTTATCTTGCGGAATTTTATCTTTAAGTTTTATTGTTGTATTTATATCAACTGAAAAGTCATCAAGATTTCTATTATTTATTCCTATAATTTCTACTGGTAAACTTAAAATTTTATTAAGTTGGTTTTCTGAATGAAATTCAACCATTACATCAAGGTTTAATTCCTGGCAGATTTGCAAAAAATCATTGAGTTTATTTTTTTCAAGAATTTCTGAAATTAAAAGAACAGCATCTGCACCAAAAACTTTTGACTCATAGATTTGATATTCATCTATTATAAAATCCTTTCTAAGAACAGGTATTTTTGTTGAACTTTTAACGCTTATTAAATGTAACAGGTCTCCATGAAAGTATTTTTCTTCTGTCAGCACAGATACAGCACTCACACCAGAATTTTCTAATTTTTTTGCAAGATATTGTACATCATAATCTTTTCTTATTATCCCTACTGAAGGAGACGCTTTCTTAATTTCTCCTATTATATTTATAAAATCTGGTTTTGAAATTGCTTCCTTAAAATTTCTTTTTTCAATTTTCTCTTTTAGAAAATCCTTTAATTCTTCAATTGGTAGTTCTTTTTTTTTCTTATTTAAGGTTTCTATTTTTTCAGATACTATTTTTTCAAGATATTTATTCATTTTTCTGAAGTAAACTTTCTTAATGCTTCTAATTTTTTTAATGCATTTCCAGAATCAATAGAATATTCAGCAATTGTTATACCTTCTTTAATATCTTTTGCTTTTCCACAACAAACAAGAGCAGCACTAGAATTTAATAGAACTATATCTCTTTTTGGACCTTTTTCACCTTTTAAGATACTTAAAACTATCTCAGCATTTTCTTTTGCGTTTCCACCCCTAATATCATCAATAGTTGCTCTTTTAATTCCAAAATCTTCAGGTTGTATTGTATAGACATTGACCCTGCCAACATAAAGTTCTGCTATTTTTGTCTTACCTGTTATAGAAATCTCATCTAGCGAATCCTCACCATGAACAACAAAAGCATGTTTAGCACCAAGATTTTTTAAAACATGTGCAAGTGGTTCACAAAGTTCAAGTGAATAAACACCGAGAACCTGTGCATTTGCACCTGCAGGATTAGCTAATGGTCCAAGAATATTAAATATGGTTCTAATACCAATTTGTCTTCTTGGCCCTATAGCATACTTCATGGCTGAATGCCATACAGGAGCAAAAAGAAATACAATACCTATTTTTGTTAAACATTCTTCTGCTTTTTCTTTTGTAAGTTCAAGTTTTATACCAAGTTCTTCAATTACATCTGCACTCCCACAGGCTGAAGAAATAGCTCTGTTGCCGTGTTTAGCAACAAGAACTCCTGCTCCTGCAACAACAAATGCAGTTACAGTTGATATATTAAATGTCTTTGTTGAATCACCACCTGTTCCACAGGTGTCAACAATAGTTTCATAATCAATATTTATATCATCTCTGTCTATATCTACAATATATTTGGGTTGAACCTCTACTTTTTGAGCAAATTGTCTCATAACTTTTGCACATCCAGTTATTTCTTCTATTGTTTCACCTTTCATGCGAAGTGCTGTAATAAAAGATGCTATTTGTGCTTCTGTTGCTATTCCTTCCATAATTTCTGTCATAACTTCTATTGCTTCTTTTTCGGTCAGGTTAATTCTGTTCACAACTTTTTGGATTGCTTCTTTAATCACCTTTTCCTCCTTTTTTAATCTTTCAATCTTTTAATCTTTAAGGACAACCCTCAACTAAAAGTTGGGTAGAAGTTAATATGTTTTTGCTTCAATTAAAAAATTTTTGAGAAGTTTTTTCCCTTCTATTGTCAAAATTGACTCAGGGTGGAATTGTACTCCCTCTAAAGGAACAATGGAGTTTTTCAGGCGCACACCCATTACTTCTTTCTTATCTGTCCAGGCAGAAACTTCAAAACAATCAGGCAATGAACTTTTTTCTGCAATTAAAGAATGGTATCTTGTAGCAGAAAATGGATTTGTAAGATTTTTATAAATAGTTTTTCCATCGTGATATATTAAAGATGTTTTCCCATGCATAAGCTGTTTTGCACGGACAATCTTTCCTCCAAAAGAATAAACTATTGCCTGATGTCCAAGACAAACTCCAAGAATTGGAATTTTACAAGCAAATTTTTTTATCAAAGGAACTGATATCCCTGCTTCTTTTGGGGTTTTAGGACCAGGCGAGATAACTATACAACGCGGTTTTATATTTTCAATTTCTTCTAATGTTATTTTATCATTTCTGAATACACAAATATCTTTTTTACCAGCGTTTATAATTTCACCAAGATACTGAACTAAATTATAAACAAAAGAATCGTAATTATCTATTACTAAAATCTTCATTTCAATTTTTCTGTCAAACTATTATTTTCATATCTTTCTGCTAGCTCAATAGCAGCGAATAACGCTTTTGCTTTATTTTTTGTTTCTTGAAACTCTTTTTCAGGATTAGAATCAACAACTATACCTGCTCCTGCCTGGATATATGCTCTATTTTTTCTATATAATATCGTTCTGATATTTATTGCCATATCCATATTTCCAGAATAAGAAAAGTATCCTACAGCACCTGCATATGGACCACGAATAGACGGTTCAAGTTCTGAAATAATCTCCATTGCTCTTATCTTTGGAGCACCTGTAACTGTTCCTGCTGGAAAACATGCTTTAAATACATCAAAAGAATCAAATTTAGTCTCTAATTTTCCTTTGACAGAACTTACAAGATGTATAACATGAGAATATTTTTCAATGTTCATAAGTTCAGGAACTTCCACAGTTGAATATTTGCAGACCTTCCCAATATCATTTCTACCTAAGTCAACAAGCATAATGTGCTCTGCTTTTTCTTTTGGAGAAGACAAGAGTTCTCTTTCATATTTTCTTTCTTCCTGTTCAGTTTTTGCTCTTGGTCTTGTGCCTGCAATAGGTCTTGTCTCTGCAGTCTTTCCTTCTTTTCTTACAAGTATTTCTGGGGATGAGCCAATCAATTGAAAATCATTTATGTTCAAATAATACATATAAGGAGAAGGATTTATTGTTCTTAAAGTTCTATATATTGTAAAAGGATTGGCAGATGTATCTCCTACAAATCTTTGAGAAAGAACCACCTGAATTATATCGCCCGCGCGAATATATTCTTTTGCTTTTTTAACTTTATCTATAAATTCTGATTTTGTGAGATTAGAACGAAAACTTATACTTTTAGAAACAACTTTATCAGGATAAGAAAAATATGACACAGGTATGTCTCTTTTTTTATTAAGTTCAGATATTATCTTGTCTATTTTTTTACATACATTTATGTAATTTTCCCTAATTTGATCTGGATTTGCATTTTTATCAATTTTAACACTTGAAACAATTTTAGTTCTATGAGTAAAATGGTCAAATATTATCATGATATCTGTAAATAAAAAAACAGCGGTATCAAAGTTTAAGAATTCATCTTTATTTTTGGGAATATCTTCAAAACAATGCACCATTTCATAACCAACATAACCAACAGCACCACCCCAGAATAAGGGTAGTTCATTTATCCTTGCAGGAATATATCCTGAAAAAATTTTTTTAAGTTCAAATAGAGGATTATTAGAAATCCCTGATTTTATAATTTCTCTATTGTTTTTTCTCAATTCAAAACTATTATTTTTGCATCTAAAAATAAGTTTAGGCGCCCACGAGATGAAAGAGTATCTACCCCATCTTTCACTTTCTTCTACACTTTCAAGCAAAAATGAATATTCTGAGTTTAGTCCCAGTTTATAGAAAGTAGAAACAGTGGTATCACAATCAGTAAATATTTCTTTATAAACAGGAATAATATTTGCTTTCTTTGAAATCTGAAGAAATTCTTCAAGTGTTGGCTTAAACATTCCCATAGACTTTCTTTGGGTCAAAAACTCTTTTTTCTATTATTTTTATTTTATTTTTTGATAAAATCTTTCTATAAAAACAATTCCTATATCCTGTGTGACAGGCAGCATCTCCTACTTGTTTAACTTTAATAAGAATACAATCATTATCGCAGTCAAATAAAATCTCTTTTACTATTTGAATATTTTTTGAAGTCTCTCCTTTCATCCATAATTTTTTCCTTGAACGACTGTAAAACCATGTCCTTTTTGTCTCTATTGTCCTTACCAATGCTTCTTTATTCATATAAGCGACCATTAGAACTTTGTTATCATTTGCATCCTGAACAACTGCAGGTACCAAACCATCTGAATTAAATCTTATTAAGTTTAAAACATCTACTCTACTAATTTTAGCACCTCCTCAAAATTAATTGTTTCATCATATAATGCTTTTCCTATAATTACACTTTTAATTCCACAGTTCTCTAATTCTTTAAGTTTTAGTATGTCTTCTTTTGTCGCAATTCCACCAGAAACACATATATTTATTGAACATGATTCTGCAATTTTTTTTATTTCTTCAACATTTGGACCTTCAAGAGTGCCATCTTTTGTAACATCAGTTAAAACAATTTCTTTAATTCCCATGTCTTCAATTTTCTTTATAAGTTCAACTGCATTTATATCAGTAATTTCTTTCCATCCACCTATAGCAATTTTTTCATTAACTACATCTATTGATGCAATTATTTTGTCAGGAAATGTTTTTATAATTTCTTTAACAAGTTCTGGATTATAAACAATAAGGGTTGCTACTATTACTTTGTCAATACCAATATTTATAAGTTTTTTGACAATTTTTATATCGCGGACACCACCACCGAACTGAATTTTTCCATTGAATGTTTTTCTTATTTTACCAACTATATCAAGGTTTTGTGGTATTCCACAAAACGCGCCATCCAAGTCAACTATATGAAGTCGTCTTGCGCCTTTTGCCTGCCAGAGTTTTGCAATAAATACAGGATCATTTGAATAAATTGTCTCTTTTTCTATTTTGCCCTGAGACAACATTACACATTTTTTCTTTCTGATATCAATTGCAGGAATAAGTTCCATTTTATATCCTTTTTGTTTTTATCTGGACCTTGCCTTTAGTTGATGGTACATTAACTTTTTTATTTATTGCCACTGCTTGTGAAAGTGCTTTTGCAAACCCTTTAAAGATTGATTCAGCAATATGGTGATTATTTTCTCCTTTATATTTTTTTATATGAAGCCCCATTTGCGCATTATAAGCAACCGCTCTGAAAAATTCTTTTATTAAGGAATAGTCAAATTCTTTACCTATTATTTTAGTAAATTTTACATCATAAGAAAAATAAGGTCTTCCTGAAAGGTCTATTACGACATAACTTAATGCTTCATCCATTGGCATAAGAAAATTTCCATATCTATTTATACTTTTTTTATTTTCAATTGATTTTTTAATAGCAAGACCAAGAACAATTCCTATGTCCTCAACAAGATGGTGATCATCGATTTCTCTGTCACCTCTTGCTTTTATATTAAGGTCAAAATTTCCATGTTTTGAAAAAAGTTCAAGCATGTGGTCTAAAAAAGGGATAGATGTATCTATGTTATATTTTCCCTTGCCATAGAGATTCAAAGATATTTTTATATTTGTCTCTTTTGTTTTTCTTTCTATTTTAACTTTCAAATCTTTCCCCCTTTGTTACTCTTATTTCAATTGATTTTTTGTGGTAAGTTAGTTTTTCTGTTTCTGCAATTTTTGAGATATATTTTGAAATTTCAAATAGTTTATTTCTTTCACATTTTATAACACTTGTTTTTTTCAAAAATGTCTGAACTGACAGCCCGGAACTAAATTTTGCGGTTGAGCCTGTTGGCAGAACATGTGATGGGCCTGCAAAATAATCTCCAAGTGCTACAGGAGAAAATTTTCCTATAAATATTGCACCTGCATTTTTTATTTTTGTCAAAATTTTTTCTGGATTTTTGACAATTATTTGTAGATGTTCGGGTGCTATATTGTTTAATTCGTTAATGCATTGTTTTATTGATTTTTTAACAAATATAAACTGATTTTCCAAAAATTTTATTGATGATTTTTTGAGATTTTCTACAATTTTTTGATAGACAACATTAACAATTTTTTCTGAATTTGAAAATAGCCACACTTTTGACTCTGGTGAATGTTCTGCTTGTGCAAGTAAGTCATAAGTTATAAAATCAGGATCTACTGTCTGGTCACACAGAACGGCAAGTTCACTTGGACCTGCAAGAAGGTCTATTCCAACTATTCCGAAGAGTTGCCTTTTTGCTTCTGTTACATAGGAACTGCCAGGTCCAATTATTAAATCTACTTTGGGAATTGTTTCTGTGCCAAATGCCAACCCTGCAACTGCTTGAGGGCCACCAAGTCTATAGATTTCGCTAATACCACATAGTTTTGCAGAAAATAAAACAGCAGGATTATCTGCACTTGAAGGTGGTGTTGCCATTATAATTTTTTTAACACCAGCAACTTTTGCTGGTATGGCTGTCATAAGAACAATTGACGGATAATAAGCATATTTACCACCTGCTACATATATACCTACTTTTTCAACTGGTTTAATTATCTGCCCAATTGTTAAACCATTTCTTGTAATTTTCCATGTTCTCTTAATTCTTCTTAATTCTTCTTTGTGAAAATTTTCAATATTTTTTGCGGACTTTATCAAGGAGTCCTTTAATTCCTTTGAAATATTTTTTTCTGAGTTTTTAATTTCACTATTTTTTATTTGGAAATCTTTTGGTTTAAGAGAAATATTATCATATTTTTTTGAATAATATGTAATAGCAGAATCACCTTTTTTCTGGACATCTTCTATAATTTTTTTTACTTTTGTTTCTATGTTTCTGTTCATATTCGTTTTGTTAAATGTAGTTATAATTAGCAAAGATAATCTTTGGAACTACAAATCTATTTTTTTACACTTATCCGCTAACCCCAAGTTTTATAATCTCTAAATATAAAATCTCCCTCAATCCCACTTTTGCAAAGGGGAAAGATTATACCGCTATAAAGTATCCTTTACCCTTTTTATTTTTGCTCCTAACTTTTTTAATTTTTTCTCAAGATGTTCATAGCCCCTGTCAAGATGATAAATATGCGTTACAGTTGTTGTCCCTTTTGCGGCAAGTCCTGCAAGAACAAGTGCTGCACCTGCCCTTAAGTCTGAAACCATAACTGGTGCTCCTGATAACTGGCTCTTCCCAAATATATAAACAGTGTCATCCTTTGTTTTTAAATTTGCGCCAAGCCTCTGGAGTTCTGCAACATGTAAAAATCTATTTTCAAACACACTTTCTTTTATTGTGGATTTTCCATCTGCTATTGACATAAGAGCCATCCATTGTGCCTGAAGGTCTGTAGGGAAACCAGGATATGGTTTTGTTACAATACTTACAGGTTTTATTCTACCGGTTGAAACTATTCTAATTGAATTGTTTTTTATTATTATTTTTTGCCCTGATTTTTTGAGTTTAGAAATTAGAATTTTTAAGTGTTCCGGAATACAATTTTTAACTGTTATATCACCTTTTGTTATTGCACATGCTATTAAAAATGTTCCTGCTTCAATTCTGTCAGGAATAACACTATAGTTTTTAACCCCATTTAATTTACAAACTCCATGTATTTCTATAGTTTCTCCTCCTGCGCCTTTTATTTTTGCTCCCATTGAAATTAAAAAATTTGCAAGGTCAACTATTTCTGGTTCTCTTGCAACATTTTTTAGTATTGTCTTTCCTTCAATTAAAACAGAAGCAAGCATTAGATTTTCAGTTGCACCAACACTTGGATATGGTAAAGTAAATATTGCTGGTTTTAGTTTTTTACTATAAAGATACACATCTCCTCCACTCAAACTTATTTTTGTCCCAAATTGAGAAAAACCCTTCAAATGAATATCTACAGGTCTAACCCCTATAGCACATCCACCAGGAAGAGCAACTTTTATCTTACCATATCTTGCAAGAAGAGGTCCTGTAACAAGAAAACTTGCTCTCATCCTTTTGATAAGTTCATAAGGTGCTTTTACCGGTACTTCTATCTCTTTATTTCGTATAACAGTTATTTTTGAATCTTTAAAAGTAACATTTTTGCCAAAAAATTTCAGTAATTCTATGCATGTTTGAATGTCTTTTAATGAAGGGACATTTTGGATTGAGCACTCACTATCTGTAAGAAGAGTCGCAAAAAGAATAGGAAGAGATGCATTTTTTGATCCGGAAATTTCAACACTACCTTTTAGTCTTTGACCACCTTGAATAACAATTTTATCCATTTTCTCTTGTAAATATACCTACCCTATTAAATCCATTATAATCTTTAACTATTCTGAAAAGTTTTAATCCTTCTTGATTAAAAATATCTATAACTTTTTTAGAATTATTATAACTCAACTCAACAACCACTTTGCCTGTTTTATTTAAATGTTTTTTACTGAAATCTGAAATCACTTTATAAAAAAATAGGCCATCCTTGCCGCCATACAGTGCTACTCGTGGCTCCCAAGATATTTCTTTTTGTAAGAATCTAAATTCTTTTTCTGAAACATAAGGTGGATTTGAAACTATAAAATCAAATTTCTTGTTTGATGATAATATTTCTTTGAATTTCAATAAATCCACATTAAGAAATTTAATTCTGTTATGAAGATTGTGTATTTTTGCATTTAACTTTGCAAGTTCAATTGATTTTTTTGAGATATCTATAGCAACTATATTTATATACGGAACAATTTTTGCTAAAGATACTGCTATGTTTCCACTGCCTGTGCCAATATCAGCTATTTTTAGTCTATTTATTTTCCTATTTAAACTACTGATTTTTACTATTTCTTCAACAAGGAATTCAGTTTCCTGCCTTGGAATAAAAACACCAGGTGAAATAATAAATGTAATTCCCATAAATTCCCTTCTGCCAGTTATATAAGATAATGGATAGTGATTTTTTCTTAAGTTTATATATTCTTTGAACTTTATTCTTTGATTTTCGGTTACTTTTTTTTCTATATTTGTAAGTAAATAAATTCTATCACAATTTAAAGTGTGTGCCAAAATAATCTGTGCTTCAAGTTCTGGTTGTTGAATGTTATTTTCTTTTAATATTTTTATTGCCTTATTTAATAAATCTTTAATCTTGTACATGTTTTTTCTTTAATTCTTCTATTAATGGGGCAAGTTTTCCATCTAATATGCTTTTTAAATCATATATTGAAAAATTTATTCTGTGGTCAGTAACTCTGTTCTGTGGAAAGTTATAAGTTCTTATTTTTTCCGCTCTTTTTCCTGAACCAATTTGTTTTCTTCGTTCAGTTGAAATTTCTGTCTGCTGTTCTTCTTTCTTTAACTGATAAATTTTTGCTCTTAAAAGTTTTAATGCTTTTTCACGATTTCTTATCTGTGAACGCTCATCTTGGCACTGCGCGACAATTCCTGTGGGAATATGTGTTATTCTAACAGCAGATTCTGTTTTCTGTAAATGCTGTCCACCGTGACCTGAAGCACGAAAAGTCTCTATTTTTAACTCTTCAGGTTTTATTTCAAGTTCAATGTCCTGTGGTTCCTGAAGAACAGCAACAGTAGCGGTACTTGTATGAATTCTGCCGCTTGCTTCAGTTACAGGTATTCTTTGAACACGGTGAATTCCACTTTCAAACTTAAAATTTTCATATACATTATTTCCTTCTACGCTGAATATAATTTCCTTAAAACCTTTAAGACCTGTAGAGTGATGGTCTATCAACTCAACTTTATAATTTTTATCTTCAGCATATTTCATATACATTCTAAAAAGGTCTGCACAAAAAAGAGCTGCTTCTTCTCCACCTGTGCCTGCTCTAATCTCAACTATTATACTTTTTGTTTTTTTAATGTTGCTTTTTTCTTCTAAATATTCTTTAATTTCAAGGGAAACTTTTTCCAGTCTCGCTTCTAATTGTTTTTTTTCTTCTATGATTAATTCTTTAAGTTCACTTTCTTCAGATTCTTTTGATGCAAAAGTTTCTAATTTAGAAATCTGAGACTTAATATTTTTATATTCTCTGAATTTTTCAACAATATGCAAAATTCTTCCATGCTCTTTTAGATATTCACTTAACTGTTTTTTATCTAAAATTGTATGGGGATTCGAAATTAATTTTTCTAATTCGACTAATCTTGTCTCTAATTTATTTAAATACTCAAAATTAAGCATATTTTATATACTAAAAAAGACAGAGTAAAAATTACCCTGTCCAGGAAAATTTAAGACAGCCCGCCTCTTTTTCAGAGACGAGGTATTTGATTTATCTACTGTTTCTTTTTTGTAGGAGTGGTGCTTAAAATCTTTTTATGAATTTTTTTGATAGATTTTTTTGCTTTAACTTTTTTCACTCGTTTAGCTGAAATAGTTATTTCTTTGTATTTTTTCTTAAATCTCTCAACACGCCCTGCACTGTCAACTAATTTTTGTCTACCTGTAAAAAACGGATGACAATTTGAACAAATCTCAAGTTTAATAATTGGTTTTGTTGACCTTGTCTTAAAGGTATTGCCACAGACACAGCTAACAGTTGACTCAACATACATAGGATGAATTCCTTCTTTCATAATAGATACCCCCTATTTTTGCCTATGGTCGGTGGAGATTTTATCACTCTATCTGACCGTGCAAAGATAAATTTGAATCCTGGCTAATTGTTGTACTTTATAATGTATACCTGATAAATCACTATAAGATAAATTTTATAAAATTATCAAATAAAAGTCAATTGTATCTTTGTTTAGTGTAAGGAGAGAAAAAATCTACTTTTCCATTGAGGAAAGTTCCATTGATTTTAAGAAATTCTTATTTGATTTGGTTGCAGAAAGTTTTTCAAGAAGTAATTCCATTGCTTCTATTGGGTTTAGAGGGCTTAAAATCTTTCTGAGTATCCAAACTTTATTTAACTCTTCCTCATCTAATAAAAGTTCTTCTTTCCTGGTACCAGACCTGTTAATATCTATCGCAGGGAAAATTCTTCTGTCTGCAAGTTTTCTATCAAGATAAATTTCCATATTACCTGTGCCTTTAAATTCTTCAAAAATTACATCGTCCATTCTACTACCTGTTTCAACAAGCGCTGTTCCTATTATAGTTAGACTCCCGCCATGTTCTATTTTCCTTGCAGAGCCAAAAAATCTTTTTGGTCTTTGGAGTGCAGTTGCATCTATCCCACCAGAAAGAACTCTTCCACTTGGAGGCGTAATTGTATTATATGCTCTTGCAAGACGCGTTATTGAATCTAAAAGAATAACTACATCTTTTCCATGTTCAACAAGGCGTTTTGCTTTTTCTAAAACCATTTCAGCAACCTGTATGTGTCTATCTGCTGGCTCATCAAAAGTAGAGGAAATTACTTCTGCTTTAACAGACCTTTGCATATCTGTTACTTCTTCTGGTCTTTCGTCAATAAGAAGAATTATTAAAAAAATTTCAGGATGATTTTTTGTAATAGCATTTGCAATTTTTTGTAACATTACTGTTTTACCTGTTCTTGGTGCAGCATTTATAAGTGCCCTTTGGCCTTTTCCTATTGGTGCTATTAAATCAATAACTCTTGTAAGAAGTTCATTTTGGGTTGTTTCAAGTCGTATTCTTTCACATGGATAAAGTGGAGTAAGGTCATCAAAATGTACTCTTTCTCTTACTTTTTCTGGGTCTACACTGTTGACTTCTTTAATTTGAAGTAAAGCATAAAATCTTTCTCCCTCTTTTGGTGGTCGTACATAACCTGAGACTGTGTCACCTTTTCTTAACCCAAACTTTTTGATTTGTGATGGAGAAATATAGATATCATCAGGGCTTGGCAGATAGTTGTAATTTGTTGAACGTAAAAATCCAAAACCATCAGGTAAAATTTCTAACACACCTTCATTATAAAGCAATCCATTTACCTTTGCTTGTGATTCTAAGATTTTCTGAATAAGTTCTTTTTTTCTTAAACCAGTTAGAGGTTCAATTTGCAATTCTTTTGCTTTTTTTGTTAATTCAGATAAAGTCATCTTGTTAAGTGCTGTTACATCCATTAATTGGTCCACAGACACACCTCCATCAGTAATTAAGTTTTAATACAGCCTTTTTATTGCAAAGAAAAAAGTTTTGCTAAAAAAGTGGAAAGTCCATCCATGGTAGGGAAAATTAGAAATTAAAAATATAAAATTTTGAAATTTTTTATATATTAGCACTTCTTAACTTAAAATTAAAAACTCTTATTAAAAGAAAGATTAATTATTTTACTTCTTAGATTTTTAG
>FWPU01004832.1_pt1 | contig 30629 bp, 30 predicted proteins | sample 2228361 | NCBI WGS metagenome assembly FWPU01 (sample SAMEA103939777, study PRJEB20133) | metagenome | reverse complement strand
CCTCGGACCCCCGCCGGGAGGCCCTCGCGATGGACGAGCGGCAGCGGGCGGGGCTGCTCGCGCTCCTGCGGCACCTCACGCCGCTCCGGCGGCGGATGTTCCGCCACACCCGGGCGCTGCTCCGCCGCTACCAGGAGCGGGGGCTGCTGCCGGGCCGGATCGCCGAGCGCGACCCCGAGCCGCGGTGGATCCCTTTCACGAAGGAAGAGATGGAGCTCTACCGGCGGATCGACGAGTACATCTCCGACTTCTACCGGCGCTACGAGGGGGAACGCAAGGGCCTCGGGTTCGTGATGACCGTTTACCGGCGGCGGCTCACGAGCTCGTTCTACGCGCTCGAGCGGAGCCTCGAGCGGCGCCTGGCGTTCCTCCGCGGACAGGCCCCGGACCTCGGGCTCACCGACGAGGACACCGAGGATGCGGACCTCGCCGAGGACGTGACCGAGGCCCTCGGCGAGGCCGCGCCCGCCCGGCACGCGCGGATCCAGGACGAGGAGATCGCCTACGTGGAGGCGTTCCTCCGCGACCTCCGGAACCTCGGGACCGACACGAAGTTCGACGAGCTCTGCCGGGACCTGGATCGGGCCCTCGCCGCCCGGGACTCGGTGGTCGTCTTCACGCAGTACGCGGACACCGTGGACCACCTCAAGGAGCGGCTCCGGGGGGTCTACGGGCACCACGTCGCCTGCTTCACCGGACGGGGTGGCGAGCGGTGGGGCGGGGTCGCCTGGGCCCCCGCGACGAAGGAGGAGATCAAGCGGGCCTTCCGCGACGGCGAGATCAAGATCCTCCTCGGCACCGACGCCCTCGCCGAGGGCCTGAACCTCCAGACCTGCGGGGTGGAGATCAACTACGACGCCCCCTGGAACCCGATGCGCCTCGAGCAGCGGATCGGGCGGATCGACCGCATCGGCCAGCGGCACGAGCGGGTATGGATCTGGACCTACTTCTACGAGGACACGGTGGAGGCTGAGGTCTACCGCCGGCTGGTCCGCAGGATCGACTGGTTCCAGGGCGTCGTGGGGCCGCTCCAGCCGATCCTGAGCAGGGTGGAGCGGACGATCCGGGACCTCGCGCTCGAGGACCCCGCCCGGCGCGACGCGCGGATGGAGCGGGAGCTCGAGGCCCTGGAGCGGGAGATCGACCGGGCCCGGGAGGAGGGCTTCGACCTCGATGCCGCGCTCGAGCAGCGGGTGGAGGAGGTGCCCGCGCTTGAGCCGGTGGTCGCGCTCGGGGAGCTCGCGGCCTTCGTGACGGGCTCCCCGAGGATCGGCGCCAGGCTCCGGCCGCACCCGGAGATCGCGGGCGCGTTCACCGTGGTCGCGGGAGGCGAGGAGCGCTCCGTCACCTTCGATCCGGCCGTGGCCGACGAGCACCCTGACACGGTGCGGCTGCTCACCTTCGGCGACCGGGTGCTCGACGAGCTCCTCGCGGCGGCGGGCAGGCCCCGGACGGGCGCCGGGCGGGTCGTCCGGGTGGAGGAGACCGACGGGCCGCGCCGCGCGGTGGCTTGGTTCCGGCCGAGGGACGGGGCCGCGGCGCGGATCGAGCGCCTCGGGGAGCTCCGGGCGGCGCTGGGCGCGGTTCCGGCCTCGGATGGGGGCTGGGTCGCCGAGGCCGAGGAGGAGTTCGCCCGCTCCCTCGTGCGCCGGCGGGAGACGGAGCGGGCCGAGGCCCTCCGCCGGGCCGACGAGCGGATCTCGGCGCTCCGGGAACGAGGGCGGGAGCTGCTCGCGAGGGCGACCTACCTCTGGGTGGCGCGGAAGGAGCGGGCCGGCTCGCCGGTGGGGGGTATCTCCCAGGTCACGGTCCAGGCGATGGCGGCGACCGAGGGCTACCCCTTCGGGGCGCTGCGGGCGAAGGTCGGGGACCCGGAGGACGTCGGGCGGGAGGCGCCCGGGTGGGCCGAGGTCGAGGCCAAGAGCGAGCGCCAGCTCGAGGGGCTCTGGCAGGCGGTGCGCGAGGAGGCGGATCGCCTCCTGCGCGGGATCGTGGAACTCGAGAAGGACCGGGAGCGACTGGTGGCACCGCCCCCGCCTCCTTCGGTTGAGACAACGGTGCTTTGAGGGTGATCCGAGCGGCGCGCTGTGGCCGGCGGGCCGGAAGCAGCGGCTCGCAAGAGAGAAAGCGCAAGCGTAGACTACGGTCCCGATGTACCGGCGTGCCGGCGATTCCTACGTCGTCAATGTTCCCTCAACGCCACGTGGGCTGTTCCGGATCGTGTCCCGGATGCCGCCCGATCCCTCGGAATTCGAATCACGCGCGCGGCGAGGACGGCGGCGGAACCCGGCGGAGATGGACGCTGTCATGTTCCACGGAATCTCGATGCGAGGCAGTCTGCCTGCCGCCCTGGCTCTGGCCAGGGAGCTGAATGCCCGGAAGAAGTTGGCGGCTTCCAGTCTTCCTCCGTGGACCCATGTGGTCCAGGTGGAAGTCGACGGTGAGCAGGGTCACGCATTCGCCCGGACCCTGGAGACGAAGGATCACTTCACGGTGTGGGGGGAAGCAGAGCACCTCGCCTCAAGGGTAGTGGCAGCATGGACGATAGAGGGAAAGGAGGTTACGCTTCCCCCCGAGAGGAGCGTGTGATGACCTATCCCAAGGCGGCGGTCACCGCGGAAATCGTGGACCTGCGCACGGGTGACACCGTGGCAGGCTTCGGCAACCCAGCTCTCGCTGAGGACGCTCTGGCGGCCATGGCGGACCGGGATCCGGATGAGGTCCGCTTCCTCGTGCTCGTGTTCTTCGACGAAGACGGGCGGGCAATCGATTCCCACGCCGTCTCCGAGCTGCTTCCGGCCTAGGCTTCGGAGCCCCGTCCCGCATCCCTCGATCCGGCGGGCAAGGCCGGGAACCCGGCCACGCTGGTGACTTTGCAGGTTCCGTCGGGCCTGATCCGTGAGGAGCGGTCGCGCCGCGCTCCCGCAGACGCTGGAGCGCCAGCGTCGTCCGCGGGCGCGGGATGGGCGCCTCTGCTCAGGAGCCCGGGCTGTCGCGCCAAGCCGTCTGGGACCCGGCATTGTGCCTGGAGCGAGAGCGGTAGAGTGATCGCACCCCGCGCGAACGTTGCGCAAACACCCCTCCGCGGGCGGCTCCAACGTCCACGGCGTCCAGCCGCTGACCTGCGACAACGCGTCTACCTGCGGCGTTGGAAGGCGGCCGGGGATCTTGACGCGGAAGAGGTCGGAGGTTCAAATCCTCCAGCGCCCACCAGACGGCCACGTTCAACCGCATCGTTCCCGCGCGCGGTCGTTCGTTCGCCCGGATCCTCCGTCTGGGTGGGGTCGGCCCACCGGCCCTCGGGGGACCGGCGCTGATGGTCAGCGCGCCCGACGACCTCCCGGGGAGGCGCCGCGGGCCAGGTCCGCGGCGGAGGAGGTGGGGGCGGATGTTCGCACGGATCAGCACGTTCCAGGGGTCCCCGGGGGGGCACCGATGAGGCGACCCGCTTCGTCAGGGAGCGGATCCTCCCCGCGGCGGCCCAGCTCGAGGGCTTCCTCGGGATGCTCTTCCTCATCGCCCCGGAGACGGGCAGAGCCATGAGCCTCGCGCTCTGGGAGACCGAGGACCACATGCGCGCGAGCGAGGAGGCTGCCAGCCGTCTCCGGGCCGAGTCGACCGAGGCCATGGGGGAGCAGGTCGTCGCGGTCGAGCGGTTCGAGGTGACCATCGACACGAGGGCTCGGTAGCCACAAGGGCCAACGACGTGGGCTCGGGCAGCGCTCGCCGTCGGGGTTGCGTCCAGATGGAATCTTGCGCGATGGCGGTGCAGGTGCGAAACTAAGCCGTCCGAGCCGCACGGCTCGGCGCTGACGGCGGCGCGACGCGGGCACGCGCCGCCGTCGCCTATGTGGGGGTCGGGTGCCCGAGCCGGGTGCTACCCTCATGCCGGCGGGCGCGTAGCTCAGCGGGAGAGCGCTTGCTTCACACGCAAGAGGTCGGAGGTTCGAAACCTCCCGCGCCCACCACGGTTCTGTCTCTCCGGACCTTCGGCCGGTTGCGCGCCCCGGGCCGCCTGTGCGAGCTTTCGGCCGACACGCTCGCGAAGGAGGTCCAGGTGTCCGATCGTCTCAAGCAGAGCCTGATGGCGAGCCGAGCGGAGATCGAGGCGGGGCTCGCGGAGGCCGAGGCGGAGCTCGCGCGGGTCCGGCAGCGGGCGCGGGAGCTGGAGGAGCTCATCGCCCTGGGGACGGCGACCCTGCTCGCGGCGGAGATGATCTCGGGCGGCTCCAAGGCCACCGTCTCGGCGTTCCCCACGAGCTCGCACCCGACCGCGTCGAGCCCGTCGGCCGCCGAGCTCGCCGCCGCCCACGAGCGTTCCAAGGAGGACCTGCAGCAGCGCCTGGCGAAGCAGAAGTAGCGGGTGCCGGATGACGCCCGCTGCTCGCGCGCGTAGCATCGGCTAGTCGTGCGAGTCGACGAGATCGCGGCGCGCGCCGAGGGGCTCACGAAGGTCTACGGCGAGGGGCACGCGGCGGTGCGCGCGCTGGACGGGGTGACCGTCGCCTTCGAGGCGGCGCGCTTCACCGCGATCATGGGGCCCTCGGGGTCCGGCAAGTCCACCCTCCTGCACTGCCTGGCCGGGCTCGACGCGCCGACGAGCGGCCGCGTGTTCCTCGGCGACGTGGACCTCACCGCCCTCTCCGAACGGCAGCTCACGCTGCTGCGCCGCGAGAAGGTCGGCTTCGTGTTCCAGGCCTTCAACCTGGTCCCGACGCTCTCGGCTGGGGAGAACATCACGCTGCCGCTCGATATCGCGGGGCGGCGCGTGGACCGCGCCTGGTTCGACACGGTCGTGGACACGGTGGGGCTCCGGGGCCGCCTCCGCCACCATCCGAGCGAGCTCTCGGGGGGCGAGCAGCAGCGCGTCGCCGGCGCCAGGGCGCTCCTCGCGCGACCGGAGATCGTGTTCGCGGACGAGCCCACGGGGAACCTGGACTCGCGCTCCGGGGCCGAGCTCCTCGCCTTCCTGCGAGGCGCCGTGGACGAGCATGGCCAGACCGTCGTCATGGTGACCCACGATCCGGTGGCCGCCGCTCACGCCGACCGGATCGTGTTCCTCGCCGACGGGCGGGTCGTGGACGAGATGCGGGAGCCGACGACGGAGGCCGTCCTCGACCGCCTGAAGGCGTTGGAGGCCTAGGTCGGTGTGGCGGGCCGCCCTCAAGGGCCTGCTCGCGAAGAAGCTCCGGCTGCTCCTCACAGCCGTCTCCATCGTGCTCGGCGTGGGGTTCGTGGCGGGGACGTACGTCCTCACCGACACGATGTCCCGCGCCTTCGACGAGCTGTTCCGCACGGTGGGCGCCGACACCGACGTCAGGGTGCGCTCCCGCTCGGCGTTCGATGTGGCCGGGGCGGGGCCGGGCGGCGGGGGGACCGAGGGGCGCCGACCCCTCCAGGAGCAGGTGCTCGAGGCGATCCGCGCGGTCGAGGGCGTGGCCGCCGCACGGCCCGAGGTCCAGGGGTACGCGCAGCTCGTGGACCCGGCCACGGGCGAGGCGATCGGGGGAGCGGGGCCGCCGACGATCGGCCTCTCCTGGGACCCGGCGTCAACCGTCGTCGTCCTCCGTGCGGGTCACGCCCCCGAGGGGCCGGACGAGGTCGTGATCGACGCGGCCACCGCGCGCGCCCACGACCTGCGCATCGGGCAGCGCGTGCAGGTGCTGTTCACGGGCCCGCCGGGGGAGTTCGAGATCGTGGGGATCGCGGGGTTCGGCGAGGCCGACAACCTGGCGGGCGCCACCCTCGTCCTCTTCGAGCTGCGCACCGCCCAGGAGCGGTTCGACAAGGTGGGCGTCTACGACGCGATCAACGTGGACGGGGTGGAGGGGGTCTCCGCCGAGGAGCTGCGGGAGCGGGTGCAGGCGGTGCTGCCGGAGGGCTTGGAGGCGGTCACGAGCGCGGCGGCCGCCGCCGAGAGCGCCGAGGCGTTCAAGGAGGCCCTCGGCTTCTTCCGCACGGCGCTCCTCGTCTTCGCGGGGATCTCCCTGTTCGTGGGGTCCTTCATCATCACGAACACCTTCTCCATCATCACCGCGCAGCGGACCCGGGAGCTCGCGCTGCTGCGGGCGCTCGGCGCCACGCGCCGGCAGGTGATGGCCTCGGTGCTCCTCGAGGCCGCGGTGGTCGGCCTCTCGGCCTCGGCGATCGGGGTGGGCGCCGGCGTGGCGATCGCCGTGGGGCTGCGGGCCCTGCTCGACGTCTTCGGCGTGGACCTCCCGGGCACGGCCCTCCAGGTGCTGCCGAGGACCGTCGTCGCATCCCTCGCCGTGGGGACCGTCGTGACGCTCGTCGCGTCGATCCTGCCGGCGCGTCGCGCGGCGCGCGTGCCGCCGGTCGAGGCGCTCCGGGAGGGGGCCGTGGAGGTCTCGGGGGGCTCGCTGCGGCGGCGGGCGGCGGTCGGCACCGGGGCCGCGGTCCTGGGGCTCGTGCCCCTCGGGGTCGGGCTGTTCGGCGCTCCGGCCCGGGCCGCGGAGCTCGTCGGGCTCGGCGCGGCCCTGGTGTTCCTGGGGGTGGCGGCGCTCTCGCCGCTCTTCGCCCGCCCCGTCGCCGGGGCGCTCGGGGGGCCGGTCGCCGCCCTCGGCGTGCCGGGCCGCCTCGGCCAGGGGAACGCGATGCGCAACCCCCGGCGCACCGCCGCGACGGCCGCCGCGCTCATGGTGGGGCTCGCGCTCGTGACGATGGTGACGATCCTCTCGGCGTCCCTGAAGGCCTCGTTCACGCGCGCGCTGGAGGAGACCCTCCGAGCCGACCTCACGGTGACGACGTCCGGGTTCAGCCCCTTCAGTCCCGAGGTGGCGGAGCGTATCCGCTCCTTGCCGGAGGTGGCGGCGGTCTCGGAGGTTCGGCGGGGTCCGTTCCGCTACCGGGGCCGCACGGACCTCCTCACCGCGGTGGACCCTGGCTCGATCGAGCGCGTGGCCTCCCTCCGGATGGTGGCGGGCACGGTCGGCTCCCTCGCCCAGGGCGCCCTGCTCGTCTCCGAGGACGCGGCGGCCGACCTCGGGATCCGGCAGGGGCAGGAGGTGACGCTCGCCTTCCCCACGGTCGGCCGGCAGCGGCTCCTCGTCGGGGGGATCCATGGGGAGGACCGGCTCGTGGGGGACTGGGTGATCTCGATCGGGACGTACGAGCGCCTGTACACGGAGCAGCTCGACACGATGGTGCTCGTGGCGGGCCGGGACGGGGTCTCGCCGGGCTCCCTGCGCCGCGCGGTCGAGGGGTCCCTGGCCGGGTTCCCCAACCTGGACGTCCAGGATCAGGCGGCCTTCCGCGAGAAGCAGGCGGGGTTCGTGGACCAGCTCCTCGGGCTCGTCACGGCGCTCCTGCTGCTCGCGGTGGTGATCGCGCTCGTCGGGATCGTGAACACGCTCGGCCTGTCGGTGCACGAGCGCACCCGCGAGATCGGGCTGCTCCGGGCGGTCGGCACGACCCGGCGTCAGGTGCGCTCGATGGTCCGCTGGGAGGCGGTGATCATCGCGGTCTTCGGCGCGCTCCTCGGGCTCGCCGTCGGCGTCGGGTTCGGGGTAGCGCTCCAGCGAGCCCTCGCGGGCGAGGGGCTGACGGAGCTCGCCATCCCCGCGGGACGCCTCGTCGTCTACGTGATCCTGGCCGGGCTCGCGGGGGTCCTCGCGGCGGTCGGACCGGCCCGCAAGGCGGCGCGGCTGAACGTGCTCGAGGCCATCGCCTACGAATGAGCGGTGGCGCAGAGGCCGCGGGCTATCATGGCGGCCCGATGCCACGCGTCCACGTCGCCGGGAAGGGCCCCGTCGAGCTGCCCGAGGGTGAGCCCGTGGGCTCCGTCCTGCCCCCCGAGGCCATCGCGGCGCGGGTGGACGGCCGCCTCGTGGACCTCGCGTTCGTCCCGGACGGCGAGGTCTCGGTGGAGCCGGTCCTGCCCGAGGAGTCCGACGGCCTCCACGTGCTCCGCCACTCGACGGCCCACGTGATGGCGCAGGCCGTCTGCGACCTGTACGCCGGGGCGCGGTACGCGATCGGCCCTCCGGTGGAGGACGGCTTCTACTACGACTTCGAGCTGCCCGTCGCCCTGGGGCCGGAAGACCTGGAGCGGATCGAGGCCCGGATGCGCGAGATCGTGGCCGCCGACCAGCCCTTCGTCCGCGAGGAGGTCCCTCGCGAGGAGGCCCTGCGGCGCTTCGCCGATCAGCCGTACAAGCGGGAGATCATCGAGCGCGTCGGCGAGGAGGAGGGCGAGGTGGCGGCGGGGGAGACCGTCACCGTGTACCGCAACGACGGCTGGGAGGACCTCTGCCTCGGTCCCCACGTGCCGTCGACGGGGCGGCTCGGCGTCTTCAAGCTCATGAAGCTCGCGGGCGCGTACTGGCGGGGGGACGAGGCCCGCCCGATGCTCCAGCGGATCTACGGGACGGCCTGGGCCACCCCCGAGGACCTCCAGGCCTACCTGCGGCGCCTGGAGGAGGCGGAGCGGCGGGACCACCGTCGGCTCGGACGCGAGCTGGACCTGTTCTCGTTCCCCGAGGAGCTCGGGCCCGGGCTCGCGGTCTGGCACCCGCGGGGCGGGGTCCTCCGCAAGCAGCTCGAGGACTACGTGCGGGAGCTGCACCTCGCCCGGGGCTACGACCTCGTCGCCACCCCCCACCTCGCCCGGCGGGAGCTGTGGGATACCTCGGGCCACACCTCCAAGTACGCGGACCTGATGTACCCGGAGATGCGCCGCGAGGGGGAGCCCGCGTACTTCGTCAAGCCGATGAACTGCCCCTTCCACGTCCTGATCTTCCGCTCGAGGACGCGCTCCTACCGGGAGCTGCCCATGCGCCTCGCGGAGCTCGGCGGCGTGTACCGGTACGAGCGCCCGGGGGTCCTCCACGGGCTGCTCCGGGCGCGGGGCTTCACCCAGGACGACTCGCACATCATCTGCCGGGAGGACCAGCTCGTCGAGGAGATCCTCGGGGTCTTCGACCTCACCCTGGAGATCCACCGGACCTTCGGCTTCACCGACCCCGTCGTGACGCTCTCGACGCTGCCCGGCGAGACCATCGTGACCCCGGAGATGGCCGAGCGCGCGACCGGCGCCCTGCGGGAGGCGCTGGACCGAAGCGGCCTCGAGTACCGGGTGGCGGAGGGCGAGGGCTCCTTCTACGGGCCCAAGGTGGACTTCCACTTCCGGGACGCGATCGGACGCCTGTGGCAGCTCACCACCGTGCAGTGCGACTTCGGGCTGCCGGAGCGCTTCGGGATGGAGTACGTGGGGGAGGACAACGAGCGGCACCGACCGGTGATGATTCACCGGGCGATCCTCGGCTCCATCGAGCGGTTCACCGGGGTGCTCATCGAGCACTACGCCGGGGCCTTCCCGCTGTGGCTCGCGCCGGAGCAGGTGCGCATCGCGCCCGTCGCCGACCGGCACGTGGCGTTCGCCCGGGGGCTCGCGGAGCGGCTGCGTGCGGCCGGTCTCCGGGTCGAGGTGGACGACAGCCCGGAGACCGTGGGGCGGAAGGTCCGGGCGGCGCAGCTCATGAAGGTCCCGTACACCCTCGTGGTCGGGGACCGGGAGGCGAGCTCGGACGCGCTCACGGTGCGGCGCCGGGACGGCGCCGAGATCCCCGGGGTGCCGGTCGAGCGGTTCGTGGCGGAACTCGTCCGCGAGGCGCAGACGCGCTCCCTCGAGCCCTCCACCTTCGAGGGGTAGCGGTGGAGCGGCTCTGGTCCCCCTGGCGGATGGAGTACATCGAGTCCGCGAAGGAGGGCGTCCCCGAGGGCTGCGTCTTCTGCGACCTCCTGCGGGGCGAGGGGACCGAGCCCTCGGAGCGGCGCGTCCTCTACCGGGACGCCCTGGTCTTCGTCACCCTGGCCAAGTACCCCTACAACCCGGGGCACCTGCTCGTGCTCCCCGTGCGGCACACGGGGGACCTGGAGGACCTCACCGCCGAGGAGAACGCCGCCATCGCGGCGGCGCTCCAGCGCTCCGTCCGGGCCCTGCGCGAGCAGGCCCAGCCCCACGGGTTCAACATCGGCCTGAACCTCGGGCGGGTGGCGGGGGCCGGGCTGCCCGACCACCTCCACTGGCACGTCGTGCCCCGCTGGAGCGGGGACACGAACTTCATGCCGGTGATCGGCCAGACGCGCGTGCTGCCGGAGCTCCTCGAGGAGACGTTCGCGAAGCTCGCGCCGCGGTTCCGCGACTGATGCCGTACGTCTCGGTCGAGGGCGGGAAGCTGTACCACGAGCGGGCCGGCGAGGGGTACCCGGTCGTCCTCATCCACCCCACGTTGTGGGACTCCCGGATCTTCGACGGGCGCTTCGAGGCGCTCGCGGCCCGCCACGACGTCGTCCGCTACGACCTCCGCGGGTACGGGCGCTCTGACATGCCGACCCAGCCCTACTCGGACCTCCGCGACCTGCGGTACCTCCTCGGGGAGCTCGGGATCGAGCGGTGCGCGCTCCTCGGGTGTTCCTTCGGGGGCCAGCTCGCGATCGACGCGGCCCTCGCGTACCCCGACGTGGTGGAGGCCCTCGTCCTCGTCGCGCCGGGGCCCTCCGGGTACCGGTGGCGCGATCCCGGCCTCGAGGTCCTCGTGGAGGAGGTGCGGCGCGCCGTGGCCGCGGGGGACCTGGAGGGCGCGATGGACCTCGAGCTCGCGGTGTGGGCCCCGCTCAGCTCGGGCCCCGAGGTGGATGCGTGGGTGCGCCGGATCGCGATGGAGAACCTCCACGTCCTGCGCATCCCGGACACGCTCGCGGAGACGCCGCCGCCGGCGCTCCCACGCCTCGGCGAGGTCCAGGCGGCCACCCTCGTGCTGGTGGGGGACCGGGACATCGGCGAGATCCACGCCATCGCCGACCTCATCGTCGAGCGCGTGCCGGGGGCTCACAAGCGCGAGATCCACGACGCCGACCAGCTGGTCATGGTCCGCCAGCCGGCGGTCTTCGATCGGCTCGTGCTGGACTTCCTGGCGTTCCGGATGTGAGGATGCGCCCGTGGAACGGACGCTGCTCGTGATCGCCGCGATCTCCGGTCTGCTCGGGGTGGGGGCGGGGGCGTTCGGGGCACATGCGCTCCGGTCACGCGCCTCGGCCGAGCGCATGGCCTGGTTCGAGACCGCCGTCCGGTATCAGCTGTGGCACGCGCTCGCGGTGCTCGGCGCCGTCTGCGTCGGCTCGTCGGACATCGTGCGGGCGACCACGGCGGGCTCGGGGCTCTCGGCGTCTCGGCCCTACGTGGTGTTCACGGGCACCTTGGCGTGGCCCGCCGCGGCCGCGGGGTGGCTGTTCGTCGCCGGCACGGTCGTGTTCTCCGGGAGTCTCTACGCGCTCGCCCTCACGGGAGGGCGGTCGTGGGGACGTCTGGCCCCGGTGGGCGGGGCCTGCTTCCTCCTCGGCTGGATCGGCCTCGCGATCGCGGCGGCGACGGCCTGAGCGCTACCGCTTCTGGGCCTCCTCCTTGGCCCGCTTGGCCTCGGCGATGATCTTCTCCGCGAGGTGCGGCGGCACCTCCTCGTAGTGGGAGAAGCGCATGGTGAACGCGCCGCGCCCGCCCGTCATGGATCGGAGCTCGATCGCGTAGCGGGCCACCTCCGCCTGGGGGACGAGGGCCCGGATCCGCTGCTTGCCGACGCCCGCGGACTCGATGCCGCCGATCTTCGCGCGCTTGGAGTTGAGGTCGCCCATGACGTCGCCGGTGTAGGCCTCGGGCACGACGATCTCGAGCTCGACGATGGGCTCGAGGAGGATCACGCCGGCCTGCTCCGCCGCCTCCTTGAGCGCCAGCGAGCCCGCGATCTGGAACGCCATGTCCGAGGAGTCCACGGGGTGGAACTTGCCGTCCACGAGCGTGCAGCGCAGGTCTACCATGGGGTAGCCGCTCACCACCCCCTGCTCCATCGCCTTCACGACACCCTTCTCGACGGAGGGGATGAACTGGTTCGGGATCGCGCCGCCGAAGATCTTGTCCACGAACTCGAAACCCCCGCCGCGCGGCAGCGGCTCGATCTCGATGACGCAGACGCCGTACTGGCCGTGGCCGCCGGTCTGCTTGACGTGGCGGCCGGTGCCCTTGCCGCGCCCCCGGATCGTCTCGCGGTAGGGGATCTTGGCGGGGGCGGTGGTGACCTCGACGCCGAACTTCCGCTTCATGCGCTCGATCACGACGTCGAGGTGGGCCTCGCCCATCCCGTAGATCACGGTCTCGTGGGTCTCCTCGCTCCGCTCGATCCGGAGCGTGGGGTCCTCCTCGAGGAGCCGGGCGAGGGCCGTCGAGAGCTTGTCCTCGTCCCCCTTGGTCCTCGGGGCGATCGCGTAGGCGAGGAGCGGCTCGGGCATCTCGAGGGGCGGCAGCTGGACGGGGTCGTCCTTCGTGCACAGGGTGTCCCCGGTGGTGGTGTGGCCGAGCTTCGCGACGGCCCCGATGTCGCCCGCCGGGACCTCTGCGACGGTCTCGTGCTCCTTGCCCCGCAGGGTGAACAGCTGGCCGATGCGCTCCTCCGCGCCCTTCGTGGCGTTGAAGACGGTCGAGTCCGGCCGCAGGCGGCCGGAGAACACGCGGAACAGGGAGATGTGCCCCACGTACGGGTCCGAGATGGTCTTGAACACGAAGGCGGTGAGAGGTCCGTCCGGCGTGGTCGGACGCTCCCGCTCCTCCCCGGCGCGGGTGCGCACGACGATCCGGTCCCGCTCCGCGGGCGAGGGGAACTCCTCGGCGACGAACCGCAGGAGTCGGTCCACCCCGATCGCCTTCGAGGCCGAGGCGCACAGGACGGGGGCGATGCGCGCGGCCGTGAAGCCCTGCTTCACGCCGCGCAGGATCTCCTCCTCCTCGAGCTCGCCCTGCTCGAGGTACTTCTCGATGAGCGCGTCGTCGGACTCCGCGACGGCCTCGACGAGCTTCTCCCGCAGGGGCTCGGCCCGTGCGACGACGTCCTCGGGCCAGTCGCCCTCGGCGCCGAGGTGGCTGCCGTCGTACGTGTAGGCGCGGCGGCCCAGGAGGTCAACCACGCCGTGGAAGGCGTGCTCCTCGCCGAGGGGGAGCTGGATCGGCGCGACCTGCGTGCCGAAGGCCTGGACGAGCTCGTCCAGGACGCGCTCGAAGGAGGCCCGCTCGCGATCGAGCTTGTTCACGAGGATCGCCCGGGGGAGCCCCGCCTGCGCGGCGAGCTCCCAGGCGACCTCGGTCTGGACCTCGACCCCGTCCACCGCAGAGACGACGAGGAGCACGGCGTCCACGGCTCGGATCGCCGAGCGGACGTCACCGATGAAGTCCGCGTACCCGGGGGCGTCGAGGACGTTGATCTTCACGCCGTCCCACTCGACGGGCGCCATCGCGAGCGAGACGGAGATCTGCTTCTTCACCTCCTCGGGCTCGAAGTCGCTCACGGTGTTGCCGTCCTCGACCCGCCCCATGCGCGTGATGGCGCCCGAGGCGAAGAGCATGGCCTCGAGCAGGGTGGTCTTGCCGGCGCCGCCGTGACCGACGAGGAGGACGTTGCGGATGTCTCTGGCGTCGTAGGTCTTCACCCGGACCTCCGTTCCGAGGCAGCGGACCGGGATTCTAACGCGGGGGCCCCGGCGGCCGGTCGGGCGCTCGGCCGGTGATAGGCTCCGCGCCGGTGGCCGGGGACGGGACCGGGCGGAGGCGGGGGTGGGCCGCCGCCGCGAGCTCGCTCGCGGCGGCGGCCGGGCTCGTGGCCGCTTGGCGCGTCCTCGCGGGGGACCTCCGGCTCGGGGGCGTCGTGGTCGCGCTGGGCGGGCTGGGCCTCGCGGCCGGGCGCGCCCTCGCCGAGGGGGACCTGCGATCCCGGCTGTTCGCCTCCCTCGCCGATCGGGTCGTGGAGGGGGCGGTCCTCGCCGCGGTCGCGTGGTGGGCGAGGGAACGGGAGCCGGCGGCGGCCGCGGGGGCGCTCGTCGCGCTCGGGGGGATGGCGATCGCCGCGTACATCCGGGCCCGCGGCGAGGCGCTCGGGTACCGGATGGGCGAGGCGAGCGCGACGCGGGCGGTCCTGCTCGGCTGGCTCGCGGTGGTGTTGCTCGCCGGCTGGGAGCGATGGGGGCTGGTCGGGCTCGGCGCGGCGACCGTGGCGGTGGCCGGGGCGAGGGTCCGCCGGGTGGTGAGGCAGGAGCGGCGCTGAGGGACGCTGAGGGATGGGGCTGCGCGAGGAGGGGCTTCGGCTCACCGCGATCTACTGGGCCTACCGGGCGCTCGAGGCGGTGGCGATGGCGCTCCCGGAGCGCCTGGGCCGGGCCCTGTTCGACCTGCTCGGCAGGATCGCCCACGCGCGGCTCCACGGGGTGCGGGGGACCGTGCGCGCGAACCAGGCTCAGGTGCTGGGCTTGCCCCCGACCCATCCGCTCGTCCGTCGCTCGGCGCACGAGGCCTTCCGCCTGTACGCCCGCTACTGGTACGACACGTTCCACGCGCGCGCCCTCTCGGACGAGGAGGTGCTCCGGCGGACGCGGTTCGAGGGCCTGGAGCACCTCCGAGCGGCCCTCGAGCTCGGGCGCGGGGTGGTCGCGGTGATCCCCCACATGGGCAACTGGGACGTGGCGGGGCGGTACCTCGCGATCTCCGGGTACCAGGTGGTCGCGGTCGCCGAGGTGCTGCGACCCCGACGCCTCACGGATCTGTTCGTCCGGCACCGCGAGGCCCTGGGCATGCGGATCCTCCCGCTCGAGCCGGGGTCCGGCCTCGGGCGACGGCTCGCCGCCCTGCTCGCGGAGAACCGGATCGTGGCGCTAGTGGCGGACCGGGACCTGACGGGACGGGGGATCGAGGTGGAGATGTTCGGCGCGCCCCGACGGCTCCCGACGGGGCCCGCCACGCTCGCGGTCTCCACGGGCGCGCCGATCCTCGTGTGCGCCTCGACGACGACGGAGGAGGGCTGGGCCTTCCGGGTGGAGCCGCTGGAGGTGGAGCGCACCGGCGACGCGCGGAGGGACGTGGTCGCGATCACCCGGGCGATCGCCGAGCGGTTCGAGCGCCAGATCGCGGCGAACCCCGCGGACTGGCACGTCTTCCAGCCGGCGTGGCCGTGAGCCGGGGGGGCGCGGTGAGGGTCGCGCTCGTCTGTCCGTACGCCCTGGACGACCCCGGCGGGGTCCAGACCCACGTCCGGGAGCTCGCGGTGCGTCTCGCGGAGCGAGGCCACGAGGTGGTGGCGCTCGGGCCGGTGCGGGGGGCGCCGACGGAGCCCTGGATGCGGGCGGTGGGGCGCCCGGTGGACCTCACGTACAACCGCTCGAACGTGCCGATCGATCCGCGGCCATGGTCGGTGGGGCGCGTCGGCCGCGAGCTGGCGCGGTTCGAGCCGGAGGTCGTCCACGTCCACGAGCCCTTCGCACCGAGCACCGGGCTGTGGGCGCTGCTCCGGTCGCCGGCCCCCGTCGTGGCCACCTTCCACTCCGGGGCCGAGCCCTCCCGCCTCTACGACGCGGCGGCACCGATCGTGCGGCGCCTGGCCCGCCGTCTCATCGTGCGGGTCGCGGTGTCGGAGACCGCGGCCCGCGTGGCGCGTCGGCGGCTCGGAGGGCGGTTCGAGGTGATCCCGAACGGTGTGGACGTGACCCGGTTCGCCCACGCCGAGCCGGCGGATCTGGGGCCCGGGCGGAAGGTGCTCTTCGTGGGGCGCCTAGACGCCCGTAAGGGGTTCGAGCTCGCCGTGCGGGCCTTCGCGCGCCTGGCGGCGGATCGTCCGGACCTGCGGCTGGTCGTGGTGGGCGAGGGCCCGGAGCGCCGCGCCGTGGAGGAGCTCCCCGGGGAGCTGCGGCGTCGGGTCCTGATGCTCGGGGTGGTGGACAACCGCGAGCTTCCTCCCATCCACGCTGGGTGCGAGGTCTTCTGCGCCCCCAACACCGGGGGGGAGAGCTTCGGGATCGTGCTGGTGGAGGCGATGGCCGCGGGGCTACCGGTGGTGGCCTCGGCCATCCCCGGCTTCGACGAGGTGGTCCGCGACGGCGTGGACGGGATCCTCGTGCCCCCCGGGGACGTGGAGGCGCTCAGCGGGGCCCTCGGGCGGGTGCTGGACGACGTCGAGCTCACCGAGCGTCTGCGCCGAGCCGGCCGTGAACGGGCCGGGGCGTTCTCCTGGGAGGTCGTGCTCCCTCGCCTCGAGGACGTCTACCGACGAGCGCGGGGAGCGGCTGGAGGCATACGCGTCAAGGCGTAGACGCCCTGGGGCGGCGGCGCCTCCAGCAGACGTCTACCCCCTGACTGGAACGTCGTAGGTCTACGGCGACAGGGCGTTGACGCCCTGAGGCGGGCCCTGCGGCGGGGCGAGGCGAGCTTCCACGGAGCCGCGTCAACCCCCTGACGGCAACGTCCTGGTTCGATGCGGACAAGGGGTTGACGCGGTGGCGGGGGGGTGGGGGGAACGGGCGTCTACGCGTTGACGCGCGGGAGCCATGGCGTCGACGGGTGGGGGGCGGTGGCCGTGACCCGCGGGGGGCCGTCGCACGACGGGTAGGATGGGCGCCGGCATGGCGACCTGGGTCGTGCTCGGCGTACTCGGCGCGATCGCGCTCTGGGCGGTGTGGGTGTTCAACCGCCTCGTCGCGCTCCGCAACCGGGTCGAAGCCGGCTGGGCCCAGATCGACGTACAGCTCCGGCGCCGGTACGACCTCATCCCGAACCTCGTGGAGACCGTGAAGGGGTACGCGGCGCACGAGCGGGAGCTCTTCGAGGAGGTGGCCCGGGCCCGCGCGAGGGCGATCGAGGCCGCCTCCGTGCCCGATCAGGCCACCGCCGAGAACGAGATCACGCGCGGCCTGCGGAGGCTCCTCGCCGTGGCCGAGGCCTACCCCGACCTGAAGGCGAGCGAGGCGTTCCTCGCGCTCCAGGAGGAGCTCACCGCGACCGAGTCCAAGATCGCCTACGCGCGCCAGTTCTACAACGACCAGGTCATGCGGCTGAACACCCTCATCGGCTCGTTCCCGGCCTCCCTCGTCGCCCGCGCCTTCGGCTTCCGGCCGCGGGAGTTCTTCTCCATCGACGACCCGGCCCGGGGTCCGGCGCCGGTGGACCTCTCGGGCTGACGTGTACGAGCAGATCGCCGCGAACCGACGCCGGACGCTGCTCCTCGTCCTGGGAGCGGTCGTGTTCCTCGCGCTCGTCGGCGCCGCCGTCGGGCGGCTCACCGGGTCGGGGCCCTTCGGAGCCCTCCTCGCCCTCGCGGTGGCCGTCGTCATGTCGGTCGTCTCGTACTTCGGGGGCGACCGGCTCGTCCTCGCCGCGGCCCGCGCCCGCGAGGTGAGCCCGGCGGAGGAGCCTCGCCTCCACAACATCGTCGAGGGCCTCGCGATCGCGGCGGGCCTGCCGAAACCCCGGGTGTACGTCGTGCCCGAGGCGGCGCCGAACGCCTTCGCCACCGGGCGGGACCCCGAGCACGCCTCGATCGCCGTGACCCGGGGTCTGCTCGAGACGATGAACCGGGTCGAGCTCGAGGGCGTCCTGGCCCACGAGATGGCCCACATCCTCGACCGGGACATCCTCCTCGGCACCGTCGTCGCCACCCTCGTGGGCGCCGCGGTCCTGCTCTCCGAGTCCTTCCTGCGCGGGTGGTGGTGGGGCGGGGCCGGTCGGCGGCGGGGCGCCGAGCGGGCGGGCGGGCCGATCGCGCTCGTCCTGTTCGCGGTGGGGCTCGTCATGCTCGTCCTCGCCCCGCTCGTCGCCCAGGTGATCCGGCTCGCGGTGTCCCGCAACCGGGAGTTCCTGGCCGACGCGCAGGGCGCGCTGCTCACGCGGTACCCGCCGGGTCTGGCGAGCGCCCTGCGGAAGATCGCGGCGGCGAGCGGGATCCCGATGCGCTCGGCGAACGACGCCACCGCCCACCTGTGGCTCGCCCAGCCCTCGCGCGTGGAGGGGGAGCGGATGGGGCTGCTCGAGCGGCTGTTCCAGACGCATCCGCCCATCGAGGAGCGGATCCGCCGCCTCGAGGAGATGTGACCGGGGTGGTTGAGGCGGCCCCGCTCGGCCGGTAGCATCGCGGGGCCCGACCCTCGGTCGGAGCGCGACCCTCGAAGATCCCGTTCCCATGGAGGTGGTGCCCGCATGTCCATGACCCGGCGCGGCAAGCTCGCGGCCGGCGCGGCCCTCGTAGCCCTGGCGGCCGGGGGCACGCTCGGCTTCTTCGCGCTCGACCCCGAACGCGCGCCGGCCTTCGTGCGCTCGACGCTCTCGAGCGTCGGGATCGCCGAGACGCCGCCGCCCCTCTGCCCGCTCACCGGGCTCCCGGCCCCCGGCGGAGAGATCCCCGACCGCCCCGCCCTGGCGGTGAAGGTGGAGAACCTGCCGGAGGCCCGTCCCCAGGCGGGGCTGAACGCCGCCGACGTGGTCTTCGAGGAGCTCGTGGAGGGCGGTATCACCCGCTTCGTCGCCGTCTACCAGTGCTCGGACGCGCCGCGCGTGGGCCCGGTGCGCAGCGCGCGGACGGCCGATCCGGACATCCTCGCCCAGCTCGGTCGCCCCATCCTCGCCTACTCGGGCGGGGCGCCGAACGTCGTGCGGGTCGTGGAGGAGGCGGACCTGATCCCCATCGACGAGACGCGCGGCGGCGACGCCTTCGAGCGCGACCCGAGCCGCCCCGCGCCGCACAATCTGTACGGGTCCACGAAGGCCCTCTACCGGGTGGCGAAGGCGCGCGAGGGCGCCCCGGAGCCGATCTTCACCTACGCCGAGGAGCTGGAGGTGCGCTCCCGCCGCGTGTCCCGGGTCCACCTCCCCTTCTCGAGCCTGTACGCGGACGTGTGGTGGTCCTGGGATCGGCGCCTGCACGCCTGGGTCCGGGCGCACGGGGACGAGCCCCACGTGGACGAGGCGGGGGAGCCGATCTCGGCCGCGAACGTGGTCGTCCAGGTGGTGGAGGTGGTGATCGGCCCCCACGGCGGGATCACCCCGCACCTGGAGCTCACCGGCTCGGGCCGGGCGTACGTGCTCCGTGACGGCCGGGTGATCGTGGGTCGGTGGGAGCGGCCGAGCCTGCGGGAGCCCACCCGGTTCCTGGCCAAGGACGGGACCGAGATCCCGCTCGCCCCGGGCCGCACCTGGGTGGAGCTGCTGCCGAGCTCGGCCGAGGTCGACCTGGAGCGCTGAGTCACGGCGGGCCCGGCTCGCCCCGGCTACCCCCCAAGCGCCTCGGCGCGGAGCGCTTCGTAGGCGGCCTCGGCCCGGCGACGGAGCCGCTCGGGGGTGGCCCGGTACGCCTCGCGGAGCCGCTCCTTCAGCCGCCGCCGCTCCTCGGTGGGCAGGGGCACCGTGCGGGCCAGCTCCTCCTCGCCCCGGGCGCGCGAGCGGTAGTCCTCCTGGATCTCGCGCTCGATCCGGGCGAGGTGCTCGGGCCGATGCTCGAAGGGCGAGAACCGGGTCCCGAAGCGCCGGTTCACGCGCTCGATCACGGCGCCGAGGTCGGTGGTGACCTCCTCGAAGAGGCCGACGACGAAGCGGTCGCGGTAGGGCAGGAGGGGCTCGTGGAACCGGACGTAGCCGCGGAGCGAGGCCGCCGGGGTGAGGCCGGGCGTGTAGATCACGTGCGAGAGCACCGCCTCCTCGGGCTCGCGGAGGAGCACGAGCGCGGGGACCCCACGGCGCGCGGCCGCGATCACCTGGGCCGGCGCGTGGGTGTGGTGGGCGATGCGACTCGCGTGGGGCTCCTGGGCCAGGCGGAAGGCGGCGACGACGAAGGACGAGGCGCAGCGGGGGAAGGACTCGATCACGATCTCGGTATCGGGTCCGAGGACCTCCCCGCGGCGCCGCAGGCGCTGGATCGGCAGCGCGAGGGCCGGGTGGCGAGCGAGGAGCGTCTTCGCCTCGTAGGCGAGGATGGTCGGGCTCGGCACGGGGCTCAGCCTACCCGGGGCCGGGCGCGTCCCGGCGGTACACTCGGGGTGCAGGCGAGGTGCCTGCGCGCGGCGCAGCGAGATCTGCTCAGGAGGGGGTACCCGTGGAACGCGAGACCGGCACCTTCCGGGTGAAGTCCGGCCTGGCCGAGATGCTCAAGGGCGGGGTCATCATGGACGTCACCAACGCCGAGCAGGCCAAGATCGCCGAGGACGCCGGCGCCGTCGCCGTCATGGCCCTGGAGCGGGTGCCCGCGGACATCCGGCGCGAGGGCGGGGTGGCGCGGATGGCCGACGCCAACAAGATCGAGGAGATCATGCAGGCGGTCTCGATCCCGGTCATGGCCAAGGTGCGGATCGGCCACTTCGTCGAGGCCCAGATCCTGCAGGCCCTCGGCGTGGACTACATCGACGAGTCCGAGGTGCTCACCCCGGCCGACGAGGAGTACCACATCGACAAGTGGGCCTTCACCGTGCCCTTCGTGTGCGGCGCGCGGGACCTCGGGGAGGCGTTGCGGCGCATCGCCGAGGGCGCGGCGATGATCCGGACCAAGGGCGAGGCGGGGACCGGCAACGTCGTGGAGGCCGTGCGGCACCAGCGGACGATGCTGCGGCAGATCGCCTGGCTCCAGGGACTGCGGCCCGAGCAGTTCGTGGCGGCGGCCAAGGAGCTCGGCGCCCCGGTCGAGCTGTGTCGGATGGTGGCCGAGCAGGGCCGGCTGCCCGTGGTGAACTTCGCCGCGGGTGGGATCGCCACGCCCGCCGACGCCGCCCTCATGATGCAGCTCGGCGTGGACGGGATCTTCGTCGGCTCGGGCATCTTCAAGTCCGAGAACCCGGCGGCCCGGGCCCGGGCCATCGTCGAGGCCACCACCCACTACAACGACCCCGACGTGCTGGCGAAGGTCTCCCACGGGCTCGGCGAGCCGATGCCGGGGATCGACATCAAGGAGCTCGGCGAGGAGGGCCTGCTCCAGGTCCGGGGCTGGTGACGCGGGGCGCATGAAGGCCGGCGTCCTCGCGCTCCAGGGCGACGTCCGCGAGCACGCCGCGGTGCTCGTGCGGCTCGGCGCCAACCCGGTGGAGGTGCGCACCCCCGAGGACCTCGCGCGGGTGGACTGCCTCGTGATCCCCGGGGGCGAGTCCACGACCATCTCGAAGCTCGCGCGGAGCGCGGGGCTCGTCGAGCCGATCCGCGAGCGGGCCGCCGCCGGGATGCCCATGCTCGGCACGTGCGCCGGCATGATCGTCATGGCCCGACGGGTGATCGGGCTGGAGCCGCTCCTCGGGCTCGTGGACATCACGGTCCGGCGCAACGCGTACGGACGGCAGGTGGACTCCTTCGAGGCCGACGTGACCGTGGAGGGGGTGGACCACCCCGTCCGAGCGGTCTTCATCCGGGCCCCGATCGTCGAGGAGGTGGGCCCGGGGGTGCGCGTCCTCGCCGAGCACGAGGGGCGGCCGGTGGTGGTGGAGGAGGGGAACCTCGTCGTGGCATCCTTCCATCCGGAGCTGGTGGGCGAGACCCGGCTCCACGAGTACGTCCTCGGGAAGGTGTGAGCGATGTCTGGCCACTCCAAGTGGTCGACGATCAAGCGGAAGAAGGCGGCCCAGGACGCGAAGCGCAGCAACGAGTTCGCGAAGCTCCTGCGCTTCGTGGAGGTCGCGGCGCGGGAGGGTGGCAGCGGCGACCCGAAGGCCAACGCCACCCTCGCCACGGCGATCGAGAAGGCCCGGGCGGCCTCCGTGCCGCTCGAGAACATCGAGCGGGCGATCAAGCGGGGCACCGGGGAGCTCGCGGGCGGGGCCAAGTACGAGGAGGTCGTCTACGAGGGCTACGGCCCCGGGGGCGTGGCGATCTACGTGCAGACCCTCACCGACAACCGGAACCGGACGGCCCAGGAGGTGCGCTACGTCTTCAACCGCAACGGCGGCAGCCTCGGCGAGTCCGGGAGCGTGGCGTGGATGTTCCACCGCAAGGGCGTGATCCAGGTCGAGAAGGAGGCGGCTCCCGAGGAGGAGCGCCTCCTCGAGATCGTCCTGGAGGCCGGGGCCGAGGACCTCAAGGACGCCGAGAGCACCTGGGAGATCACCACGGACCCGGGCTCCTTCCAGGCCGTGAAGCAGGCCCTGGAGGCGGCGGGCGTCCCCATGCTCTCGGCCGAGGTGACGATGGTCCCCCAGACCACGGTCCCGCTCGAGGGCGCCCAGGCCAAGCAGGTGCTCGCGCTCCTCGACGCCCTCGAGGACCTGGACGACGTCCAGGCGGTCTACGCGAACTTCGACATCCCCGAGTCGGTCATGTCCGAGCTGGGGTGAGCCCAGTTCCTAGCCAAGAGCGGGCTGTGGGTGCCCCCCAGAAGGACGGGGCTTGACACACACACACACACACAGCACATAGCATTCGCACGTGGCAGGGCAACGGAGCGCTCCGGGGCATGGAAGATCGGCACGTGTAGCTGCTGTCTTCCTGATATCGGCCCTTGTCTCAAGTCTGGGTGCTCGCCCCTCCGTGGCCGCGGTTGCAGGGTGTGAGTCCCCCACGGCCTCCCGGTTCGACGGTGGCCTGACTAGTCGGCAGACCGGATTGTGGGGGGCAAGGGCGAAGATCGATCCATACGATCCTGAGATCTGCGGCCGGCGGAGCCTCGCCGTCGCGTGGTCGATGGTGACGGCGCGCTCGGCGGAGGTGGAGGGGGCGAGTGGATGGGCGCAGGTGGGCTACGGGAGATTCGGCAGGAACTCTGGCTTCGCAGAGAGTGGCTATCTGACGTTCGCTCAGTACGCGAGGTGGTGCTACGACGACGGCTCAGGGTGCGCTGCGGGGTATCCCCGGACGGCATTCGCGCCCGCTCCGACCGGCACCGTCCTCTACACGAACGCCTATCGCGCGTCGACGACGTACATCCACATGGTTGCCGGCGGGGAGTTGATCGCCCGGACGGACTTCACTCCGATCGGGCTGTGGAAGGATGCGTGGCAGGGGCAGTTCTTCGGCGAGACGAAGCACGTGGAATCGGATGTCCCCGGCACCCGGAACTCGCGGGTATCGTTTACCGGCCTCATGAGGCAGACCGACGCGTCTGGAACGTGGGCTACGGTTGAGCGATTGACGATGTTCACGAGCCACTGCCGCTACAGGCAGTCGGCTGCCAGTGGCACCACCGACTTCGAGATCTGGACCTATCCGCTCGACTCCACCAGTTGCTAGGAGGCGCCTGGGTCCTTCCCGGTTCAGGATCAGATCGGATGAGAGCCGGTTCGCGGGAACGATTCGGAAGGTGTATCCGTCGAAGGGGCGGTAAGACCGCGTCGTAAGGGGAGAGGACTTGACTTGAGATGTCGGTGAGGCGGGGCTTGCTGCGATCCGGCAGGCTCGCCGCCGCGTCCGTGGGCGTGGTGGCGTTCGGGGTCGGCGTGCTCGTGTTCGTCCGCTCCGCCCCGGCGGCAACCTCCGAAGGCCCGGTGACTGCGATGGACGAGCGGCTCGCGGCTGAGTTGGCGAGGGACGGCATCGTTGTCCAGGACACGTCCGCCGACGGCGTGATCCGCCCAGCGGACGCCGTGGCGGCTGCTCGCGATGCGCTCCCCTTGGTTGCCGACGTCACTGCGACGGAGAGCCTGGTCCTCTTCACCGATGAGGTGTACGGCCCGGAAGCAGCCTCGGGTGAAGTGGAGCCACTGTACGTGGAGCGACTCGCCTGGGCTGTGGTGTTCGCGGGCGTGGAGGTGCCGATCATGGGTCCCGTGGGGACGGGGGGAGATACCTACACAGCCAACGTGGTGGTCTTCATCGACGCGCGCAGCGGCGAGTTCTTGAGGGCCATCGCTTTCCCGGCGAGGTGATGCCGCGAGGGGCTAAGCGTCCCGATGTAGGTCCCTGGGGCTCACCTCGGGTCGTCGTTGATGATGTGCTCCCCGGGCCTCCCCGTCCAGCTCGCTCGCGACGAGGTCAGCCGGTGGGAGGAGGCGGGGTCAGCGAGCGGCTACCTGGTGGCGATCACCTCCTGCCGTATGGCGAGCAGGCGCTGGGCGCCGTTGCGTGACCACCGCATGCCTCGGCGCTTGAACCGCTCCCGGGCCCTGTCCGGATCCCCGCGCCAGCGCCCGCGGTGCAGCTCGGCGGCGAGGCGGCCCGGTCGCAGAACTCCCGGGTCTTCACCCCAGGTGGAAGTGGTCGCACTGGTAGCGGGCGGAGGGGAGCCAGTCGCCGGCCAGGTTCTTGATCCAGGTCTCCCCGTCGGCCAGCAGCATGCACGCGCCGATCCGGTGGGCCCCGTAGGTCCGTTCGCGCTCGTAGGCCAGGGCCCGCCCGAAGGGATCGGGCTCGCAGATGTCGGCGAACACGTGTCGGTCCACGAGCCGGCGCCTCGTGCCGCCGACCTGCTCGGTCCCCGTGAAGGACACGGCGAGCTTGACCGAGGCCCCCTCGCCCTCGATCAGGCGGATCCCCGTGGCGTCCACGGCCACGGTGAGCCGGTCCGGGACCGGGCGCTCGGGGCGCGGCGGGGGCCTCGCCGTCACCGAACATCGCCTCGACGTGCTCGGCACGCTCGCGCAGCTCCTGGTCGCCGTCGGCCTGGACCCACCGCCAGATGGCCCGGTGGTCCACGTGGGTGCCGACCTCGGCGGAGAGGGGCCTGGCGGCCTCCCGGTAGGGGTGCTCCGCCGCGAGCTCGAGCCCCCGCCGGCGGACGGCGGCTCGTGGTTGGGGGCGAGCCCGAGGCGCTCGTCCAGGGGGAAGTACCTCGTGCCGTCCGCCCGTCGGGCCCGGCCACGGGTGATCGTCAGGTAGCCGCAGCGCGTGAGGACCGTGCGTCGCCTCCCGCCCGGGCGCCTGCGGGCCCTGCGCCCGCGGCCGTGCTCCATCCGGCGGACGATCTGGCCCGTCGCCCCACGGGCCGCACGCTTGGGCGCCTGCACGCCTCCTCGATCTCCCCGATCGTGGCGGTTGCGGGCACCTGCACCGTGAGCGACACTGAGACCTCCACCAGGCTCACCTCCTTGCCCCTCGGGGGCCTATTCGTTGAGGTGAGCCTGGTGCCTCTTCGGGCCCGTTCCAAGGAACCTCCGTCGGGAGGCATCCCACAACGGGCGGATGCTTGCCGTCTGCGGCCCGCAACCCTAGACTGAACACGTGTTCGAGCCCAGCGTCCTCGGGGTGGACCCCGGCGTCGCCGCCACCGGCGTCGCCGTCGTGGCCCGGCGCGACCGGGGCGCCGAGATCCGTTGGGCGGATGTGATCCGGACCCCCTCGGGCCTCGCCGAGGCGCAGCGGCTCCTGTACGTGCACCACCACGTCCGCCGGGCGATACAGGCGCACCGCCCGAGCGCGGTGGCGATCGAGCGCGTGGCCTGGAACCGGAACCAGGTGAGCGCGCTGCGCGTCGCCCGGGCCACGGGCGTGATCATGCTCGCGGCGGCCGAGGCGGGGCTCCCGGTGGAGGAGTACGGGCCGCTCGAGGTGAAGATGGCTGTCGCCGGCTCGGGGACGGCCGACAAGGCCCAGGTCCGCGAGGCCCTCGCCCGGCTCCACGGGCTCGCGCCGGTGCCGCGTCAGCCGGACGCGGCCGACGCGGTGGCGGTCGCCCTCTGTCACCTCACGCAGGCCCGGATCCGGCGGGCGGCGCGCGCGGTGGCCGAGCTGCGGTGATCGCCTTCCTCGAGGGGCGGGTGGCCGAGAAGGGCGCGGGACGCGCCATCCTCGACGTCGGGGGCGTGGGCTACGAGGTGCTCGCCCCGGCCTCGACCCTCGCGAAGCTCCCCGCGGTGGGTCGGACCACGCGGCTGCTGACCCGCCTCCACGTGCGCGAGGACCAGATGACGCTCTACGGGTTCGCCACGGCCGACGAGCGGGCCCTGTTCGACCTCCTCGTCACGGTCTCCGGCGTGGGGCCGAAGGTGGCGCTCTCGTTCCTCTCGGTGCTCAGCCCCGAGGCCATCCGGCGCGCCGTGGCGGCGGGCGACCTGGCGGCGCTCATGGTCGTGCCCGGGGTGGGGAGGAAGGTCGCCCAGCGGGTGGTCGTCGAGCTGAAGGAGAAGCTCGAGGGCGAGGTCCCCCTGGCCGGTCCCCTCGCAGACGTCCGGGAGGCCCTCCTTGCGCTCGGGCTGTCCGCCCAGGAGGCCTCCGAGGCCCTGGCGGGCCTCCCGGCCGACGGGGACCGTCCGGTGGAGGAGCTGCTGCGCGAGGCGCTCCGGCGCGTCGGACGGGGGTAGGGTAGGGCCGTGGACGTCGAGCGGATGGTGGGTCCGGAGCTCCCCGAGGAGGAGCGGGCCTTCGACGCCGCCCTCCGCCCCAAGCGCCTGGAGGAGTTCGTGGGCCAGGACCGGATCAAGGAGCAGCTCGCCCTGCTCATCGAGGGCGCCCGGGCCCGGGGCGAGCCCCTGGACCACCTCCTGTTCTCCGGCCCGCCGGGGCTCGGCAAGACCACCCTCGCGGGGATCGTCGCGAACGAGCTCGGCGTGGGGTTCCAGCCGACCTCGGGGCCGGCCCTGGACCGACCGGGGGACCTCGCGGCGATCCTCACGAACCTCGAGGAGGGCGACGTGCTCTTCGTCGACGAGATCCACCGGATGCCCCGGCCGGTGGAGGAGGTCCTGTACCCGGCGCTCGAGGACTTCAAGCTCGACGTGGTCCTGGGCAAGGGGCCGAGCGCGCGCTCCATCCGCCTCGACCTGCCCCGGTTCACGCTCGTGGGAGCCACGACGCGGCCTGGGCGCATCACCCTCCCGCTGCGGGAGCGGTTCGGCTTCTCCCCGCGGCTCGAGTACTACGGCGTGGAGGACCTCGCCCGGATCGTCCGGCGGTCGGCGGGGATCCTGGAGGTCGAGATCGACGAGGAGGGGGCGCTCGAGATCGCGCGGCGCTCCCGCGGGACGCCGCGCGTGGCGAACCGGCTGCTCCGCCGGGTGCGGGACGTCGCGGAGGTCCGCCACGACGGGCGCATCACCGCGGAGGTCGCGCGCGCCGGCCTGGAGCTGTTCGACGTGGACGAGCGCGGGCTCGATCGGCTCGACCTCGCGGTCCTGGAGACCATCGTGCGGAAGTTCGGTGGCGGGCCCGTGGGGCTCTCGACGCTCGCGGCGGCCGTCGGCGAGGAGGCCGACACGGTTGAGGACGTGGTCGAGCCCTACCTCATGCAGCTCGGGTTCCTCGCCCGCACCCCCCGAGGCCGGGTCGCCACGGACCGCGCCCTGCGCCACCTCGGGCTCGCCCCCGACGGGGCGCTGCCCCTGGCCTGAGCCGGCCGGGCGGCTCGCGCCCCCGCGAGGCGGGCCCGCGGTAGCCTGTATGCTGCCTCGCCGAACACCGAGGAGGCGAACGTGCTCCACATCCTTGCCCAGAGCTCGAGCCAGCAGCCCGGCGGATCGGCCATCGGTCTGCTGCTGCCGGTCCTCATGATCGCCGCGCTCTACTTCCTCATGATCCGGCCCCAGCGGGCCCGTCAGCGGCAGCAGCAGGCGATGCTCGCCTCGCTCCGCGTCGGGGACGAGGTCATGATCAGCGGCGGTATCTTCGGGACGCTCACGGAGATCGACGACGACGCCGGGACGGTCCGGGTGGAGATCGCCCCGGGGACGCAGGTCCGGCTGCTCCGCCAGGGGGTGATCCAGCGCCTGAGCGCGGACGGCGCGGAGGAGGAGGCCGACGATCGGCCGTGAGCGAGACGGCTGAGCGCGCTCGGGAGGACCGTCCGGAGGCGGCGGCGCAGCCGATCGGTCTGTCCTTCGAGGCGATCCAGGCCGATCCCGAGCTCTCCTCGTTCATCACCGCGGCGGACCGCGTGATGGAGGGGATGGGCTACACCGAGCACGGGTTCCGCCACGCCAACCTGACGGCGAGGATCGCGTACAACGTGCTCCACCGCGCCGGCTACGACGAGCACACCGCCACCCTGGCCTGCATCGCCGGCTACCTGCACGACGTGGGGAACATGTTCACCCGCGAGGCCCACGGCCAGACGGGCGGGCTCCTCGTCTACCACGCGCTCCGGGGGCGCATGCCGGCGTCGGACCTCGCGACGATCGTGGCGGCGGTGGCGAACCACGAGGAGGAGGAGGGCTACGCCGTGTCGCCGGTGGCCGCGGCGGTGATCCTCGCCGACAAGTCCGACGTCCACCGCAGCCGGGTGCGCAAGACCGGCCGCCCCGAGTTCGACATCCACGACCGCGTGAACTTCGCCGCGGAGCAGTCCTTCCTGCGGGTGGACCAGGTGGCGAAGACGATCACGCTGGAGCTCACGATCGACCCGCAGATCAGCCAGGTGATGGAGTACTTCGAGATCTTCCTCGGACGGATGCAGCTGTGCCGCAAGGCGGCCGACGCCCTCGGGTGCCGGTTCAAGCTCGTCATCAACGGGGCGGAGCTCGCGTGAGGCGGACCCGCTCCCTCTGGCTCTCGATCGCCTTCGTGCTCGCCCTGGTCGGGGGCTCCGGGGCGCTCTTCGTCACCGGGCGGGGGCCCGTCCTCGGGCTGGACCTGGAGGGGGGGATCTCGGTGATCCTCTCGGCGCCGGCGGGGACGCCGCGGCCGGTCATGGAGCAGGCGGTGGAGAACATCCGGCGACGGGTGGACGCCTTCGGGACGGCGGAGCCCTCGATCTTCGTCACGGGCAACACGATCGAGGTGCAGATCCCGGGCCTCGCCCGCGGGACGATCGAGGAGCGCGCGACCGACCGCTCCTGCATCGTCGGCCCCGGGGACGTGGGCTACGGCTGCTTCGAGGATCGGTCGGCGGCGGAGCAGGCGCTCGCCGCGGTGACCGTCGAGCCGGTGGTGGGCTCGGTGTGCCTGACCGGCCTCGGTGGGACCGAGGGACCCTGCTTCGGCACGCGCGCCGAGGCGAGGGCCGAGATCGAGGCGCTCGAGGTGATCCCGGCCGCCGAGGCGAGCCCGGCGCCCTCGCCGGCCCCGGCCGAGGGCACGTTCTGCGTCCGCGGCCCGAACCTCGGGACCCCCGTCTGCGGCTTCGCCTCCCGGGAGGAGGCGCAGGCCGCGATCCGGGCGGTGGGAACGACGACGAACCTGCAGCACTGCCTGCAGCGGGAGGGCGCGACCCTCTCGGGCGACGAGGGCCCGGCGTGCTTCGCGTCGGAGGAGGAGGCGCGCGCGGAGCAGGAGGCCCTGCGGGTGGAGGAGATCCGGACCCGGTACTGCGTCGTCTCCTCCGCCGGCAGGGGCCTCGGCTGCTACCTCTCCCGCGAGCGCGCCCAGGCGAGGCTCCAGGAGACGGGGCAGGAGCGGCTGCTCGAGGTGATCGGGACGACCGCCCGCCTGGAGGAGCGGGAGGTCCTGGCGACGCTCGCACCGGGCGATCCCTCCTACGACGCCACCCCGGTGACGTGCGGCACCGAGGCCGAGCGCGCCACCCCCGCCTGCTCCGACGAGGCCCTGGCGGACCGCGACGTCGTCTACCTCGGGGAGGACGGGAGGACGAAGTACAAGCTGGGTCCGGTGCGGATCACGGGCGACGCCATCGCCCGGGCGACCGCGACCTACGGCAGCGGCGGCCAGGCCGCGGTGGCCGGCTGGCGGGTCCTGTTCGACCTCACGAAGGAGGGGGGCCGCCGGTTCGCCGAGATCACCCAGGAGCTCGTGGGGCGTCAGCTCGCGATCGTCCTCGACCGGGTCGTGATCTCGGCCCCGGTGATCCGTGAGCCCATCACCGGGGGCAGCGGGGAGATCACCGGCTCCTTCACCGAGCAGGAGGCCAAGGACCTCGCCACGGTGCTGAACGCGGGCGCGCTCCCCGTGTCCCTCACCACCGAGCAGGTCGTCACGGTGAGCCCCACCCTCGGCGAGCAGTCGCTGCGGCAGGGACTCATCGCCGGGATCGCCGGCCTCGTGCTGCTCGCCCTGTACCTGCTCTTCTACTACCGGCTCCTCGCGTTCGTGGCGTGGCTGGGGATGGCGATCTGGGCGGCCCTCGCGCTCGGCCTCGTCGCGCTCGCCGGGACGACGATCGGCTACACGCTGACGCTCGCCGGCGTGGCGGGGCTCGTGATCTCCCTCGGGGTCACGACCGACTCCTACATCGTGTTCTTCGAGCGCCTGAAGGACGAGGTCCGTTCGGGGAGGACGCCGCGCTCGGCGGTGCAGCCCGCCTTCAAGCGGGCCTACCGGACGATCGTCGCCGCGGACGTGGTGACGGCCCTCGCGGCCGTGATCCTCTACGTGACCGCGGTGAGCTCGGTGCGCGGCTTCGCCCTCACCCTCGGGGTCTCCACCGCGCTCGACCTGTTCGTCGTGTACTTCTTCAAGCGACCGGCGGTCTTCCTGATCGCGCGGAGCCATCGGCTCGTCGGGCTGCGCGGCTTCGGGCTCGCGAGCGGGGTGGCGGCGGACCACGCCGCGACCCCCGTGGTGGCGGGAGGTGCCCGGTGAACGTGCGGCACGCGATCGACGTGTTCCGCGGGTACGTGGTCCCGCGCTTCCGGATCGTCGAGCACCGGCGGTGGTGGGCGGCGCTGTCCGGGGCCCTGCTCGCGCTCTCGCTCCTCGGGCTCGGGCTCCGGGGGCTGAACTTCTCCATCGACTTCACCGGGGGCTCGCTGCTGCGGTACCCGGACCGGACGGGCGCGACCGCGGAGGACGTGCGCGGTGTGCTCGCCGACTACGGCCGCGCCGACGCCGAGATCCAGGTGGTCGGGGGCGAGGAGATCCAGGTCCGCACGAGCGCCCTCACCGATGACCTCTCGGCGGATGAGCGGACCGAGCTCGTCTCGCGCCTGGCGGAGCAGGCCGGGGTGGATCCGAGCGACGTGAGCGTCCAGGTGGTCGGGCCGACGTGGGGCTCGCAGATCTCCCGGCAGGCGCTCATCGGGCTCGT
>FWPU01004831.1_pt1 | contig 30630 bp, 23 predicted proteins | sample 2228361 | NCBI WGS metagenome assembly FWPU01 (sample SAMEA103939777, study PRJEB20133) | metagenome | reverse complement strand
TAAGGATACCTTTGTGTCCTTAGTGTAGCCGTAGTGTCCTTTGTGGTAAAAATCCTTGCTCATTGTGCAAGACTTTCACGTGTAACGGACTAAGCGACTCGGGTCGCACCTTGGGGGCTTTCAGCCGGACGTCTACCTGCGTCGACGTCTCTGTCCGCGCAGGCGGACAGCCGGCCGTAGGGGCGGGGTCGTCCCGCCCCTACCGGCGCGATTGCAATCGCCAGCCCGTCAAGTTCACGCCTATGCGGCAGTCCCCATACTGAGCGGTTCTCTTCGATGAGGCCCGGGCTTCCAAACTCCGAACCGGCTGCATATTGCCCCAGGCGTTATGCAAGCGTTCACAAAAACACCTTGACAACGGCCCTCAATTGTGGTAAAATAACTCTTGCCAACGTTCACAGGTCATCCTCAGCATTGGACAAAGGCCCGTTCTCCCCCCACTGTGAGCGTTTTGGGGCAATGGTCAGAACTCGGAGACCTCGCATCCGCCCGGGCGGCCTGGGATCCAAATCCAAAGTGGGTGTGAGCGTTCACATAAACGGAAAGGGCTCGTGTGAGGAAGAACTCTCGTCATGTGACCATTATTGATGTCGCGCGCGAAGCGGGCGTCTCCTACACTACTGTCTCCCGGGTCCTCAATAACAAAGAAAACGTAAAGCCGGAAACACGAGAGCGCGTCTTGATGGCCATGACGCGCCTGGGCTATGTGGTGGACCAACGGGCACGGAGCCTGGCAGGTGGACACTCTCAAGTTATCGGCTTGTTGGTCCACGATCTGGGCACCAGTTACATCGGACAGATCATACGTGGCATTGAGGCGGAATTGGCGCCCGCCCAATACGATCTCTTGCTCTATACCACCCATCGGCGTAAGACAAGGGAATCGGCTTATGTGACCACGCTCACACGAGGCCTGGCAGATGGCTTGCTGATCGTCTTGCCGCGAGACCCAGGAGCGTATCTGGAAACACTGCGGGCATCCTATTTCCCCTATGTGCTGATCGATCATCGTGGCATTAGCGACGAGATCTCGGCGGTTAGCGCTGCCAACTGGCAAGGGGGGTATACCGCAACGGATTATCTGGCCAGATTGGGACACACACGTATCGGTCATATCACCGGTTCTCTAGATCAAGGGTGTGCCCGTGACCGACTGGCAGGCTATCAGGCTGCCCTGGCGGATCATGGGATTCCCTTCGATCCGGAACTCGTGCAGGAAGGCGATTTCCTCCAGCCTGCCGGTTATGCCGGCGCTCGCGCCTTGCTGAACCTGTCCGACCCTCCGACGGCTATCTTTACTGCCAACGACGTGATGGCCTTTGGCGTGATGGAGGCCGTACGCGATTGCAACCTGCGCATTCCCGAGGATGTTTCGGTCATGGGCTTCGACGATATCTCCGATGCGAGCAATGTGCATCCTCCCCTCACCACGATCCAGCAGCCTCTGGAAGAGATGGGACGTATCGCCACGCGTATGCTGCTGGAGCGTATTCAAAACCCGGACCTGGCTCCTAGGCGCATTGAACTACCGACGAGGCTGATCATTCGCGAGTCCTGCCGGCCACCGACTCGCGCCGAGCCGACCGGTCGAACAAACCATGTGCCTGAATCGGCTAGCCATGTGCCCGCTATTAGCGGTGATTTGTTTCCAGCATAGACAGGTCAGTGTGCCAATGGGGCTCTCGGAAAGTGGGGGGGTGGCATACCGGGGGACGAGATACAGCCAAGCGACATTTGAGTACCAACCGACTGACGGCGGCTGTAACAGCAAGGGAGATACCGGCTGACTTGGCGGTGAGCGGTATCTCCCCAGGGTAACGCAGTGTATACAGCATTCCCAGCCGTTTTGTATGGATGCTCTATCCACTGCGAGCCGGTTCAATTGTACACCAAACGCGCCGAATCGGCAAATGACAGCCGCCTCCTTTTCTACGGCTTTCCGAGAAGACCTGGAGAGAGGAGGTGATGCGAGCGATCTATCGAAGCCGGTAAGTACTGTCTCAGTGAGTCAAGTCGGTTCAGTTTCAATCTAAGATTAGGAGAGAGGGAAATGAAGGAGAATAAGAAGACATTAAGCCGCAGGGAGTTCCTGCAGGGAGCAGCCCTGGCCGCTACTGCAGCGGCCGCGAGTGCCTGTGCAAAGCCGACGCCGCAAATGGTGGAGGTGACGCGGATCGTCGCAGGCACCCCGGTGGTCGAGCAGGTCGTTGCGACCCCCACACCTCAGCCCACCCAGCCGCCGGAGGAGGTAGCCGATGTGTTGGGGACTTTTCCCCGCCGGGAGACCCTGATCGCCAGGCAGCTCACCGGGCGTGTCGGTACACCCGACAACATGAACCTATGGGTTGGCTGGAAATGGCAAGACCGCGGCCTGCAGAACCTGGCTGACGAGCCGTTATGGTCGGTTGACTTTGCCACGGGCAACATCATCAACGGCCTTGCTGAGAAGGATCCGACATATAACGACGATTTCACCAGCCTCACGGTCCCGCTGCGCAAGGGCGTCGCCTGGAATGACGGCGAGCCCTTCACCGCCGCCGATGTGGTCTTTACGGTCGAGACCTTGATACAAAATGAGGGTCTCAACGGCCACACCTTCTTCTCGCAGAACGTCGCCTCGGTGACCGCTGTAGATGATTACACGGTCAAATTCGAACTGAAACAGCCCAACTCCCGCTTCCACACCACCTTCCTCGACCGCTGGGGCTGCACCAGGATCATGCCCAAGCACATCTTCGAGAAGGAAGCAGATCCGGTCGCGTTTACCTTCAATCCGTATGTCGGCTGCGGCCCTTACAAGCTGCACAGCTACGATCCGCAGGGGTTCTGGACGGCCTGGGAAAGACGCGAAGATTGGGACAAGAGCCCGACCGGCATCATGTACGGTCAGCCTCAGCCCAAGTACATCATCATCCAGGCCTTTGACACCGAAGGCGCTCAAATCCTGGCGCAATTGCAGCATCAACTGGATGTGGCGGAACTCTCAGCCGATGGCCTCAAGGCGCTGTTGTCGCAGTCCAAGACCTCCCGCGCCTACCAGCCCACCTTCCCCTTCGTGGTCAACAACGACCCCTGCATCACCGGCATCGTGTTCAACACTGCCAGGAAACCATTCGATAACGTTGATGTCCGGTGGGCATTGGTCCTGGCGATCGACATAGTCGAGTACATGAGCATCGCCGTGGACTGCACCGGCACCGTGAGCGCGATACACGTCCCGCATCTTGGCCCTTACCCTGAGCTATACCATAAGCCGATGCAAGACTGGTTGAAGTCATTCACGATTGACGTGGGCAATGGTGAGACCTTCGCGCCCTACGACCCGGATGCGTCGAAGCGTATTGCGGAATACGCCAGGAGCCGTGGCTATGTCTTCCCTGATACGCCGGAATTCATCGAGAAGGCGTTCGGTCTTGGCTGGTACAAGTATGCCCCCGACATTGCCGAGAAACTGCTGGTGAAGAACGGCTTCAAGCGCAACGCGGACGGGAAGTGGCTGCTGCCGGATGGCACGCCTTGGAAGATCACCTACTCGTGTGGCACGATACTTACCAACCATGATGCGCGCAATGCTCAGGCGGCCGTGCAGCAGTGGAAAAAGTTCGGCATTGATGCCTCGGTGCTTACAGTCGAGAATCTTGATGCCCTGACATCCATCGGTGACTTTGATGTGGAAACCGTCTGGCCCGCGCGCGAGCCGTGGGGTGCAGGGCCCGATCTGTATCGCACGCTCGACGATTGGAACTCTGCCTACATAAAGCCCCTTGGAGAGCGCACGGCGAGCGCTTATCACTCGCGCTGGTCGAGCCCGGTAATGGACGACGTCATCAAGAGGCTACGCGAGACGGATCCCTTCGATACCGAGAAGGTTGTCGCCATCGGCATCGAGGGGCTCCAGGAGGCGGTCAGGCAAATGCCCACCGTCCCGACCTACGGATATATCGGCTTTGTCGGCTGGGACGAGCACTACTGGACCAACTGGCCTGGCAGCGAAAATGCCTATTGCTGCCCGTACACCCATTGGCCCAACTTCAAGTACATGACCCCGTTCCTGAAACCCACCGGCAAGTAGGCCCTGCGGTTAGTGGTGCAATGATCCTGGACGGGCACACTGCCCGTCCAGGGTCCTTTTCGACAAGGAGGTCGCCGCCGTGGCATTCCTGAAACGATATCTCATCCCCCGTCTGGTTCAATATGTTCTGATCATCTGGCTAGGCGTCACCATTGTTTTCCTCGTTCCCAGGCTGACCCCGAATGACCCTGTCCAGGCGATGATAAGTATGATGCGGGCGCGCGGTGCAACATTGGAGCCGGGCACGATGGACGAGATCATCGCCGACCTGACCGAGATGTATGGTCTGGAGGGCTCCTGGCTCGATCAATACTGGGCTATGTGGGGCAGGCTGTTCCGCGGTGATTTTGGCGTTTCCTTCTTCAATTTCCCTGCGCGCGTAAACCAGCTCATTGCCACTGCCTTGCCCTGGACTTTGGGGCTCCTGCTGACCACGACCGCCATCACGACGATCTTTGGAAATATCATTGGCGGGATAGCGGGTTACTATGCTCGGAAGGGGTGGTCGCGAACCCTGGACGCCGTCGCTATGGTGATCCGCCCGCTGCCCTATTACATCTTCGCCTTCACGTTGCTCCTACTTTTCGCCGGCCTGGTCTTTCGCTGGTTCCCGCATGCAGGTGGGGCGTCGTTGGGAGCGCGACCCAGCTTCACCTGGGCCTTCATCAAAGATGTCCTCTGGCATTCGACCTTGCCTGCCCTTTCGTTAAGTGTCCTGGGAGGGGCGGTCACATTCCAAACGATGAAGTTAATCGTGCAGAATGTGAACGCTGAGAGTTTCGTCCAGTATGCCAAATTGGGCGGCGTTACCGAGAGCCGCATTGTGGGCAAGTACGTCATTCGCAACGCCTTGCTGCCGCAAATCACCGGCCTGGCGCTTTCGCTTGGGCAAATCTTTAGCGGGGCGCTGATTACAGAGATCGTTTATTCTTACCCCGGCCTGGGAATGTTGCTCTATAACGCCGTCATCCGAGCGGATTACAATCTGATCATGGGAATCACCATGCTTTCCATCGTTGGTATCACAACGGCGATGTTGATCGTAGATCTGACATATCCGTTGTTTGATCCTAGGATCAGGCATATAGCATGAGGAGGTCGGTCACGTGCGAGTTCTCAGAGATCTATTCCGAGACTATCGCTTCCGCTTCAGTTTTGGTGTACTTGTGGTCATCCTGATCCTGGCCTTGTTGTCCAATTTTTCGCCCTATGACCCTACGCTATGGAATGTGGTCCCGAAAGATATGAAGCCGTCGCTTCGATACCCGCTCGGCACCGATTCGAACGGGCAGGATATCTTTTGGCAGGCCACTTATGCGGTGCGCAATTCTCTGATCATCTCGCTCATCGCCGCATCGGTTTCGAGGGTGATCGCCATCTTGGTTGGCATGGTCGCCGGCTATAAGCGGGGCAATACCGACCGGATCTTGACGTTTATCACCGACGGCATGCTGGTGATCCCGCTCTTCCTGATCTTGGTTATGTTGGCCATGATGGTGCGACAACGCATGAATCTGGTGGTTCTGGGACTGTTGCTCTCGGCCTTCGGTTGGGCATGGGATGCACGGGTGATCCGCTCGGTGATCTTGAGTCTGCGTGAGCGAGAGTTCACCCAGACGGCCATTCTTTCCGGTACGGGGACGCTCAAACTGGTGTTGAACGAGTACATGCCCTTTGCCATGCCGTTGGTTTTTTCGACTTTGATCAATAATATATCCTGGGCGATTGGGCTGGAGATGACGCTGGCGCTCCTTGGCTTGGTTGATGTCAATGTTCCCACCTTGGGCACGATGCTGAATTGGGCGATCGTGTACCAGGCGATGTTTTTGGGGCGCTGGAATTGGGTCTTGACGCCGGTAGTCTTGGCGGTCTTTATGTTTATCGCCCTCTACTGGCTCTCGGTCAGCATCAGCGAATACCTGGATCCGCGAACCCGCATCCAACGGGTCGGAGTGCAGTGAGGTGACGATGAACGAGACAGTACTCAGGACTGAGAGCCTGAAAGCCTTCTACGTGCTCGACGTTTTCGGGACCCAGAAGGTGGCGAAAGCGGTCAACGAGGTTGATATCGAGATCCGGGAAAACGAAGTCTATGGGATTGCCGGTGAAAGCGGCTGTGGCAAGACGACGCTGCTGAAAGCACTCGTCGGTGCCGTTGAGCCCCCGCTGAGGCTGATGGGGGGGAGGGTCTACTATTATTGGTACGGTGACGAGATTGATGTCTCTTCTCTCAGTGCAGCGGACAAGCGGAGGCTGCGCTGGGAGTATATTTCCTATGTTCCCCAGGGCTCGATGAGTGCTCTCAATCCCGTGATCAAGGTGAAAGAGACCTACCGGGATTTTATCGCCAGTCATGTGAGCGGAAAGACCAGGGAAGAAGCCGTCGAGATCGCCAGGAAACATGTCGCGGAGTTGGGGCTGCCGCCCAAGGTCCTGGACGCGTATCCACACCAGTTGTCCGGCGGCATGCGGCAACGGATTACGATCGCTCTTGCGGCGCTCCTCAATCCCCGCATCATCGTCGCCGATGAGCCGACCACGGCGCTGGATGTCGTTGTCCAGAGGGGAGTCGTGCAGCTCTTGAGAGATATTCAGAGAAGACTGCAAAACACGATCGTCCTGGTGACACATGATATGGGCGTTCATGCCAATATCGCCGATCGGATCGCGATTATGTACGCCGGGAAAATAGTCGAAGAGGCGACGACCGAAGAGATTTTCGGCAACCCGCTACATCCCTACACCAAGTATCTGATCAACTCTCTGCCGAGGCTGGGGGACAAAACGATCCGAGAGAGCGTGCCTGGGAATCCGCCTTCCCTTATGGATCTCCCTAGCGGTTGCCCCTTCCACCCCAGGTGTCCCTATGCTATGGATACTTGTACCAAACAGATGCCAGGCTTTAGCGGTCTGGGGACCGGTCACAGAGTTGCCTGCTGGTTAGTCGGAGAAGGAGAGAATGGAAACGCTCGTTGAAGTCGAACATCTGACCAAAGTGTTCACTCTGGGGAGCATGCTCTCACGGGTCAGGATAACGGCGGTTGACAATGTGTCCTTTCACATCAAGCCGGCGGAGATCTTTGCCCTGGCCGGCGAGAGCGGATGTGGGAAGACGACGACTGCCAGGATGATTCTGGGTTTCGAGGAACCCACCTCGGGTACGATCGTGTACAAGGGCAGGAGGGACGAGAAGGCGAAAGCCAAGAAGGTCTGGTTCACCGAAGGGGTGCAGGCGATCTTCCAGGATCCGTTTGCGACATTCAACCCGCTTCGCAGAGTTGACCGGTATTACTTCGAGACCATCCGAAATTTCAAGTTGGCAAGCAGTAGAGAAGAGGCCATAGCCCTCATTGAAGAAAAGTTACACGCTGTGGGCATTTCCTACGACGAGTTCGCCGGCAAGTATCCGAGCGAGTTCTCCGGAGGGCAACTGCAGCGCGTTTCCATCGCCAGGGCCCTGCTGACAAACCCGACTCTCTTGATCGCGGATGAGCCGGTTTCGATGGTGGACGCCTCCTTGAGAATGTCAATCGTGAACTTGTTCAAGAAACTCAAGGAGGAAACCGGACTGAGCGTCCTGTACATCACGCACGATCTGGCGACCGCGTATTACGTGAGTGATCGTATTGCTATCATGTTCAGGGGAAACATCGTCGAGATGGGGCCTGTGGAAGACGTCTTGATGGAGCCCCAACATCCCTACACGAGGCTTCTTCGTGAATCCATCCCCGAGGCAGATCCCAAAAAGCGCTGGAAAGAGGCGATCGCACTTCTTGAATTGGAGCACGAAGAATACTTGAGACAGGGCTGCAGGTTCGCCGGCAGGTGTCCCGATGCAACGGATGTCTGCAAAAGCGAAGAGCCCAAGGACGTTTACGTTGGCAACGTGTTCGTCAAGTGTCACAAGTACGCCAGATGAGAGCATCTTTAGCCAATGCGCCGGCCACTACAAGCGTTGGGCCGCTCGAAGGGGGTGGTGTGAGGGCTTGGCGAGAAAGAACAGAATGCCGAAGGAGGAAGCGGTTGGCCTGCGTGGCCAATGTTCACGTTCCCGTGAAATAGGCAAGGCCCGGGTCCGGAGCGACTGGTGGCGGGCGCGATGGTCTTTTGCGCCCGCCACCTGACCGAGTACATCGTCAAGAATGGAGCTCAAGGTCGAATCCAGGTTGAAGGGAGAATACTCGCTGTTCCTCGTTGGCCCGTCATTCGTTTCTGGCCTGGGCATTGGCTCCTGTGCCTCGCGCAGCGCGGCACCAACCCCGGCGCCGGCTTTGACCCAGGCGGGTGCCTTCTATTCCGGCGCGTATCAAAACCTGTTCGCCGAGTTGTTGGGCAAGAGCAACGAGGATGTTCAGGCGAAACTCGACGCGGCCTGGGAGCATCTCTTCTACGGCGACGATGACACACAGCGTGTCTATTACCCTGTCGGCGAGGACATGGCCTATATCGAGAATGTTGGCAACGGCGACGTGCGTACCGAGGGCATGTCCTATGGCATGATGATCGCCGTGCAGATGGACAAGAAAGCGGAATTTGACCGCTTGTGGAAGTGGGCCCGGACGTACATGTATCATGATAGTGGGGCCCGCCGGGGTTACTTTGCTTGGCACTGCACTCCGGAGGGAGAAATGCTCGACGCCAACCCCGCCTCCGACGGCGAGGAATGGTTCGTGACGGCGCTCTTTTTCGCCGCCGGACGCTGGGGTAACGGCGAGGGTATATACAATTACGAGGCGGAGGCGCAGGCCATCCTGCGCACGATGTTGCACAAAGCGGATGAAGGCCCCGGCGTCGCCACCAACATGTTCGACCCGGAACACAAGATGGTCGTCTTTGTGCCCAGTTCGGGTAGGGCTTCTCAATTCACCGACCCGTCCTATCATCTGCCCCACTACTACGAACTCTGGGCACGTTGGGCTGCTGAGGACAATGCGTTCTGGGCCGAGGCCGCTACCGCCAGTCGCGCGTTCCTCAAAAAAGCCGCCCATCCCGAGACCGGCCTGATGCCCGACTATGCCGAATTCGACGGTTCTCCTACCGATCCCTGGGGCGGCGGGCATGACGCCTTCCGCTACGATGCATGGCGCAACGGGATGAACGTCGCCGTGGACTATGCCTGGTTCGCCGCCGACCGGTGGGCGGTCGAGCAGAGCAATCGCCTGCTGGACTTTTTCTACCGTGAGGGCATTGGTGCGTATGGCAACCAATATACCCTGGATGGCAAGATGCTCGACGGCGATCATTCAGTGGGGCTCGTGGCGATGAACGCCGTGGCAGCGTTAGCGGCTACGACTGAGCACAGGGCCGAGTTTGTGCAGGCCCTATGGGATGCCTCCCCGCCCCGCGACAAATGGCGCTACTACGATGGCATGCTCTACATGCTGGGGTTGTTACACGTCAGCGGCAACTTCCGAATCTATTCCCCATACTAGAGTCTATCGAAACAAGGAGGCTTATGGCAAATGAAAAAGATATCGAGATCGTAGCGGCCGGGCACATCTGCCTTGATCTGATCCCCGCTTTCACGGTCGAGGGAGAGGTGGACAAGATAACCGACATCTTGGTGCCGGGCAAGATGATCAACATGGGAAGGTGCGTGGTAGTGGGCGGAGGGCCGGTGACGAATGCCGGCGTCTCTATCCGGCGCCTCGGTGTCAAGACCGAGCTCATCGGCAAGATCGGCGACGACGATTTCGGCAGACAAGTCCTCAACTGGTACGAGGAGCACGAAGGCCATTTCAAGGGGATCAGAGTGGCCAGAGGCGAGTCCACGTCCTACACCATCGCGATTTGCATCCCCGGCATTGACCGCTTTTATCTGCATCATTGCGGCGCCAATGACACGTTCGGTTACGACGACATGGATTTCGATCTCGTTGGGCGTGCCAAACTGATGCTTTTCGGTTATCCACCGTGGATGAGAAGGCTATATGAGAACACGGGGGCGGAACTGACGAGAATCCTCGAAAAGACCAAAGAGTTGGGTACCACCACTGCGCTCGACCTGTCGCTTCCCGATGTAGACGGGTACGGAGACAGCATTGACTGGTACTCGATTATGGAGAATTGGGTCCCGCTTTCGGACATCATGGTGCCGAGCGCCGAGGAGATTTTCTATTTCCTCTACAAGGACAAATTCCTTGAAAAAAGGGCGAACCTCGGCCCGGGAGAGACCGTTCTGGACAACATGACGGTTAAAGAGATTGCTGACATCGGCAGAGACCTGCTCGACATGGGCAGTGCGATTGCCATGGTGAAGTGTGGCAACCGCGGATTGTATATCCGCACTGCCGGCAAGGATAGACTGTCCAAATTGGGCGCTGCGGGGTGTGCCGACCTCGACAACTGGGCCCACCGCGAACTCTGGTTCCCCGTATACCAGGAGGAGAAATTCGTGGGGGCCTTGGGCTCCGGCGATTCGGCCATCGCGGGGTTTCTAGCCGCGTTCGTCTGGGGCCATACGATTGAATCCTGCCTCCGGTATGCCAATGCCGCCGGCAGCATGAACGTCACAGTTCCGGACGGTCTGACCTGGAACAAGGGGTTCGACGATTTGACGCGGCGGATCGAGGCGGGATGGAAGACCAAGGACATGGTGATCGAAGAGGAAGGTTGGAGGAAAGAGCGCGAATTCTGGGTGGGGCCGAACAATCACGGCAAGTGGGAATCCTAACCCGGACAGCCGGAACCAAGAACCCACTAGGGGCACGAAGGATACACAACAGACACTAAGGATACCTTCATGTCCTTAGTGTGGCCGTAGTGTCCTGTGTGGTAAAAACTCTGTAGGCGCGAAGTGATGGGATGACCCTGGTATGGGATGACCCTGGTAGGGGTGGGGTTACGCTGCCCCTACCCCAGCGGACTAACGGAAAACAGGAGATCCAACATGGCAAACAGAAACGATATTCGAGATGCCTTCGTCAGCAGAAAAATGGCGAAAATGAGCCTGGAGGAAAAAGTCGGGCAGCTTCTGACGTTCACCCGGCGCGGCGCTATGTTGACGCCGAGCGGGATCGAGCAAATCACGAGACTCCATTGCGGTGGTCTTTGTCTCGAACCCTACGCGGTCGAGACCTGCAAGAATCTGTATTGGGGCAATTCCCAGATAGACCCGAACTTTCAAGCGCCGGAGGGCTATTTCACCATTTCGAATACCTATTTCCACGGCGGGCAGTTCGGCATCAGCATCACGCCAGGCGACTATGCCAAGGACCTGAACCGGCTGCAAAAGATCGCCTTGAAACGGCCATCCGGCATCCCGCTCCACATGACCATTGATTTCGAGGGCGATTTCAAGAACGACTACATGGCCGGCGGCATCCGGCAGTTTCCGGGCCCCATGGGCATGGCCGCCATCGGCGACGTCAAACTGACCTACAAGATCGGTTTGACCATCGCCAGACAACTGCGGGCCATCGGCGTCACGCAGATATATTCGCCCGTGTGCGACGTCAACATCAACCCGAGGAATCCCGAGATCGGCGTTAGGGCATTCAGCGATGACCCCGAAATCTGCGCAGAGCACGCCGTGGCCCTGGTCAAGGGCCTGCAGGCGGGGGGCCTCGTAGCCACCGCAAAACATTTCCCCGGCCGGGGCGATTCGGCGACCGATGCGCACGACGTGCTGGACGTCATCAAAGCCGACAAGCGGAGGATGGAAGAAGTCGAGTTGGTCCCGTTCAAGGCCGCGATTGACGCCGGTGTGAAGGCCATCATGACGGGACATTCGATTTATCCCGCTTACGACAAAAAATACCCCGCCACTCTCTCCGAAAGGATCCTCACCGGACTCTTGCGCGAGGAACTCGGATTCGATGGCGTGATCGTGTCCGATGCCATCGGCATGGCCGCCATCCTCAAACAATGGCCACTGCCGAGGGCCTGTGCGCTGGCCATCAAGGCGGGATGCGACACGATTCTTCTCAAAGCCGACGACGAATCCCGGTCGCAGTGTTTCTTCGGGATCAAGCAGGCTGTCGAGTCCGGCGAAATCTCCGCAGAGAGGCTCGACAGCGCAGTCAGGCGCCTGTTGAACATGAAATACGATCAGGGGTTGTTTACCACTGCCGGGAAGGCGGATCCACAAGAGGCCCAGTCGTTCGTCACCGACAAGGCATTGGCGAAATTTTCCTGGGACGTGGCGAAAAAGGCCCTGCTTGTAATGCGGGACGACAAGAGAATACTGCCGCTCACCCCCGAGCAGCGGATCCTGGTCATCGAGCAACGCATCCCGTATGAATTTCTTGGGAAGGACCCGTACTGCCATACGCACATGTTCTGTGAGGCGATGGTTGACCATTCGCAGAACCTTATTCTGGTTGACACGGCATTCTCTGCGTTCGAGGAAGAGATCGCGGAATGCCTCCAATTGGCCAAGCAAGCCGACCTGGTAGTGATGACCAACTATTACGCGCGGATCGTCAAGGCAGGGAACAACCAGTTGCTCGCCAAGAAACTCAAGCAAGCGGGGCACACGGTTGTGGTCGTGACCAACACCCCCTACGTCCAAGGCACGACCGAGGAGGCGGACGTCGTAGTGTGCAATTTCAGCGCCACGCCCGACTCGATCCGGGCTGCCGCTGCCCTGCTCTTCGGAAAAGTCGAGCCGTCGCCGACGACTCGCTGCCCGGTGAAAATTGAGGGATTGCGGGCGGCTCCGGTGAAAGCGCTGAAGGCCCCCAAGAAACATCCGTTAAAGTTGTCCTATTGTTAGTAACTGCTTACCTACCTGTTCAGCCCATAGATGTCACTCTGAGCGCCTGCAGGGCGCGAAGAGTCTCGTTTGGAGAAGTGATATGTCAAAACCCTCCGCCATAAAGATAAGCGACGTTTTCAGCATCACGGGGACGCAAATATCCGACATCTACGTCAAAAACAGAATGACGGTTCATTTCCAGGGGATGTCGAAAACCCTGCAGTTTCCCCAAACCATCGCACTGCAGGGAGCGCCAACCTGTTCGATCGGCATTTCCCCGGAGGGCTTGTACAATCGGCTCAACGACGCAGGAAGGCTGATCCTGCTCAACCAGAACGCCATCCAGTTCGCTTCCGCGCCGTTCATCCGCGTCGGCGACAAGTTCTTTATGCTCACGACACGGGATCCCAGGGTGGTCGAAGGGCCGGACGATGTCCCTGCGTTGAAGAATTATTACCATCCCCCTGTTCCCGAGGAGCGGGTCACAATTTCCATCGCCACGCCTCTGGCCGAGATGACATTCAAACTGGGCAAAGTCAGCGTAACCAGGAGACTCATCTCGCCCCTTTTGTCCGGAAACGACCAGGCCCTGACGCCCGTCGGCGTGGAAGAGTTCGAAGTCAAAAACACGTCGAACAGGCCCCAGGAGATCACTCTGGTGATCCCCAGACCTTCGCTGGTCAACCTCCAGGAAAAGGAACTAAAGCCCACGGATCAGGACACGGTTTATCTCTGCGCGACGCCCGTGAAAGGCCATGTGCACGAAGCGTTTTCTACCGCCGGTATCCGCGGCGTGGTGATGGCAAGCAAGGAATGCGGCGACAGAATGGTCATCGCTGTGCCGGAGATGGAAGGGGTCGAGATTGACGTCCATCCCTATTTCTGCCTGAACCGGCTGAAGCAGGATCTGCTCTTGCGGGAAGACGGGAGTTTCTATGAAAAGAGAGAGCCCTTGATCAAACAGGATTACGGCTCGGCCATCAGTCTGACTTTTTCACTGTGGCCCAAAGAGACCAAGACGATACCATTCGTTGTGGCTTTGGATTTCCCCCGGCAGCATTACATTGATGGGAAAACGTTCGAACGCAAGTACGTCGAAGGCTATCCCAATCCGCGGACCAGGGCGGTGGACATGGCGAAGATGGCCCTGGAGCGGTATCCCGAATGGCTGAGCCGGACCGTTTCCATCCAGAACAGGATATTCGACCGGATACGGACAAGCCCTTCCTACCGAGATGACCGGGCCGGCGCGTTAAGACTGACCCGATTGATCTTGAACGAACTCGGTTTCCCGCTGTCCAATGCGTGTGTCTGGGTTCAGGACAAAAATGGGGAAGAAAGAGCGCGGTTTCTGGAATGCTTCGACTACGCCTACATCAACCCCTCGGACGTGGATTGGTACTCCATGGTGCTCCTGGCGCTCTTTCCCAACATCGAAAGGGAAATCTGCCAGCGGTTCGTTGACTCGATTCTGGCCGAAGACCCGAAACCCCGCTTTTATCACTACCACGCATCGTTTGTCGAAGCCAGGATGCATTTTGAGGCATACCCGGAGGAATACGAAGGCGTTTCGATGACCCAGATCCGCGACGCCACCAAGGTCAAGGGCAGTGTGGCGCATGACCTGGGCGCTATGCCCAAGGGCCACCCTCTGCGCAACGTCAGCGATTATGCCTGGTACAACAACAACTACTGGGTTGATCTTTTCCCCAAACTGGCGATGCGCGTGCTCCGGAACGTCAAATTCCTGGATGATGTGGAATTCCTGAGAAAGAATTGGAAGACCCTCAAATTCGGATTGGAATTTCTGCTGACGCTCGATATTGATGGAGATGGCGTTCCCGAAGGCAACCCCCATGAGGTCAAGAATACCTTCGACAACCTGACGCTGTTCGGCGCGGATGCCTACGACGCCACGATGTTCTTGGCAGGCTGCCAGGCCATGATCCGGATGGCGGAGATGATGAACGATACGGCTGCCAGGGAACGCATCCAGGGATATTTCGACAAGGCCTACGCGAGTCTTGAGAACCTATGGAGAGACGCAGTCAATAAGAAGGGACGTCGGTTGCAGTATTACGTCACCTGCCACGATCCTGTCACGGGCAAGACGAACACAGATGTCTGGCTCAATCAGTTGGATGCCTTGTGGTATCTGATCGCGATCGGCGAGGAACCTCTCATCATCCCGGAGGAGAGGGTGAAAAAGATCCTCAAGACGATTTACATGAACAACAAGACCACCATGGGGTGGGCCATGTGCCGTACAGAGGACGGGGGAGCGGTGGAATCGGAGCAGGGACAAGACGTGTACATCACGTCCAATTACGTTTTTGCCCAACTGTTGGACTACTATGGTATGGTCAAAGAGAGCAAGGACGTATACCAGCATATGGACCGGGTTGTCTTTGGCTATGCCAATTCCTTGATCACCCCGGACAATATCCGGGCGGAATTCGAGCAGGAGGCAGGAGAGTCCGCACCCGGACCTCATTACATCGTCGCCGCCTATCCGCGGCCTGGGGCGGTCTGGACACATCTTGTCCTGAACCACATCAAGGATGTGCAGGCCAGGACTCAATCCAAGACCGTTGCTTCGAAAGACCTGGCTCCATTCTTCTTCGAACTGCTGCACGGACCGGGAAATCGGGAGTAGAATAGTTTCCGGTACAGAACGCGACGGACGCCCCAATTTATCGGGGGCCTCCCGGCTAAAGCCGGGCCTCCAGCCCGGTTTTGTACCGAGAACCAGAATAGGAGGCGGGCAACTATGACGAACGTGGTTCCCGAAACGGTCATTGACGAACTCAGACCCTCTGCTATCGAGGAGCGCATCAAGAAACTCCGGATGGGCTCCCTGACTGTTCAGACCAGCCCGGGCGCAGACGTACAAGTCAAGCAGGTCAGGCACGAGTTTCTTTTCGGAACGGCGATCACCAATGCTTGGGCCGAGCACGATCCTGGCGCTATGTCTGCTGCGGACAGAGACATGTTTCTCCAAGTCCTGGCCGAGAATTTCAACTACGCCGTTCACGAAAACGCCTTGAAGTGGTACGACTGCGAAAAGCAATACGGCGTCGTGGATTATTCAGTAGCCGATCGGATATGGGAATACTGCCACGCTCTCGATATTCCGATGCGCGGCCATTGCATCTTTTGGGAAAAGGACGAGCACATCATGCCCTGGCTGCGCGAGTTGGACAATGATCGGCTGCGCGCGGCGATCAAGAGACGTGCGATCGGTGTCACCGAGCATTTCAAGGGGCGGATCGAAGAGTTCGACCTGAACAACGAGATGATCAACGGGGATTTCTTTCGCCGGCGGCTGGGATATGGCATCGTCAACGAGATGGCTTACATGGCCAAAGCGGGAAATCCCAATGTCACGCTCTTTGTCAACGATTACGGCATTTTGTGTGACGGGGGATTCAACGCCAAAACGTATCTGATCCAAATCCAAAATCTGCTCGACAACGGCGTGCCCATCGGTGGCATTGGCTGCCAGGGGCATTCCGCTACGTTCCTCAACGTTCCCATGTCCGCTGAACATGTTCAGGACACCCTCAACAAACTTGCTCGCTTTGGTCTTCCGATCAAGATCACCGAATGTCTGTTCGACGTTCAAGATCCACACATGCAGGCCGATGATCTGCGCAGGATCTTGCCCATCTATTTTGCGCATCCTAGCGTCGAGGCTGTCCTCTTTTGGGGCTTCTGGGAAGGATCCCACTGGAAACCTTGGTCAGCCCTCTGGAAAAAGGACTGGACGATCACGCCTCAGGGGCAGGCCTACCGCGATCTGGTTTTCAAAGAGTGGTGGACCCAGGTTTCCGGAAAAGCGGATGCTTCCGGGCGGTTTCAGACGGACGGTTTTTTTGGCGATTACATCATCAGCGCAAACGGTATCACGCAAAAAGTTACTTTGAGCAAGAAGGATAAATCGCTTCACGTTGTCTTCAACTGATAGGTAGGCGCTTGGCCTGTCCCGATAATTGGGGTTTTGAGGTGAGGGCATACCGCCCTCGCTCTAGATTAGTTTCCGGTACAAAACGCGATGGACGCCCCGATTTATCGCGGTTTTCCCGGCTGAAGCCGGGCCCAGTTTTGTACCGGAAACCAGATTACACTCAAGAGAGGAGAATACAACCATGGGACTTGTCGATCTACGTACTCAAGCCACACGGCGCACACCCGAAGAGATGCTCGCGCATCTCAAGGCGTTCCGGCTGGAGCTCAAGTTCTCCGCCGGTGTCTGGTACTTTGCCAAGGGCAGCATTCGCTTCCACGAGGCTTACGGCCCGCCGCTCAGCATCGCCGAGCGGTTGGATATTGCCGCTACCCTGGCCGACTATGGCCTGGCCGGGATGGAGGCCCACTATCCCAACGAGATCAACGAGGAAAATCTCGATCTATGGAAGCAGTTCAGCCGCGATACGGGCATCCGTGTCGTCACCGTGGTGCCCAACCTGTTCTACGAAGGGCAGTGGGAATGGGGCTCGCTTTCGAACCCCAACCCCAAGGTGCGGCAGGCAGCCATTGAGCGGGTCAAGCGCACGCTGGAACTCAATAAGGAACTCGACACCGACTTTGCCGTCGTCTGGCCAGGCGGCGACGGCTACGAGGTCGGGTTCGGCCTGGATATGATGGCCGCCCGCGACCGCTTTGCGCAAGGATTAGCCGAAGCGATGGATGCCGTGCCTGGCGTGCGCGTCGCCGAGGAGCCCAAGCCCTACGAACCACGTGGTCACATTCTCTACGGCACCACCGCCGAGGGCATCCTGCTGGGCATGAAGGTCGAGAGCCTGCTCAAGCACCCGGAGAACCGCAAGTTGCTCGACCAGGGCCATGCCCTGTGCTGCATGAATCCCGAGGTCGGTCACATGCTCATGGCCTATGAGGACCTGCCCTATGCCTTCAGCCTGGCACTGGAATACGGCCGGCTGGCCCACACCCACTGGAACGCCCAGCCCCTGGGCAACTATGACCAGGACCTCAACGTCGGCATGATCAGCCCGGAGGCGGTCGAGGCGACGTTGTACGTGATGAAGATGTATGGCTACAGGGGCTACTTTGGCATTGACATCAACCCTGAGCGTATGCCGGTGGATCAGGCGCTCAAGGTCTCGATGGATGCCCTGCGTGCGGCCAACGACCGCATCGAGGAACTCGACCACGAGGCGATCCTGTATGCCACGAGCCATCCCGACAAGGCGCAGGGTTGGCTGGAAGCCTATCTGGTGCGCGCGCGGGCGCCCCATCCCGACCGACTGCCGCCGCTGCCCTCGCTCAAGTAGCCATCTTGGAGAACGACGAATATGCAAGACCGATTCGACATGCGGCGTTTGTTCACCAGGCTGGCATCTGGGGTGACCAGAGCCGCGCTGTGCGCGGTAATGGCCGGCGTGTGCATCACAGGAAGCGCCTGCGCGCCTTCTCCTATGCCTACCGCGACTCCGGTGTCCACGCTGACGCCCACGCCGGCCCCCACACCGGTGCCCACGCTGACACCCACACCGGCGCCCACGCTGACGCCCACACCGTTGCCTGTTCCACTGCGTACACTTGCTCAAAACCACGATCTCTGGATTGGGGCAGCGGTGGAGCCGACGCATATCAGGAATGAGCCCACCTATGCCGAGATTCTCGGGCGTGAGTTCAACATGCTGACCCCGGAGAACGTGATGAAGTTCTCCATCATCCACCCCCAGCCGGATCAATATGCGTTCGAAGGGGGAGACATGCTGGTTGACTTTGCGGAGGAACACGGGATGAAGGTGCGCGGCCACACGTTGGTCTGGCATCAACAGTTGCCCGACTGGGTGACGTCACGAGACTGGACGCGCGACGAGTTGATCCAGGTCCTACGCGATCACATCACGACCGTGGTGGGGCATTATCGCGGCCGGGTTGCTGCCTGGGATGTCGTCAACGAGGCCATTAGCGACGGCGGCGGGATGCGCCACACGATCTGGTCCAAGGTCATCGGTCCGGAATACATCGAGATGGCTTTCCAGTGGGCGCACGAGGCCGATCCCGATGCTCTGTTGTTCTACAACGACTATAGCGGCGAGGGATTAGGGCCGAAATCCGACGCGATCTATGAGTTGGTTCAGGGTCTGGTGCAGCGCGGCGTGCCAATTCACGGTGTGGGACTGCAAATGCACGTTCCGCTGACGGGTTACCCACCACCGCAAGCGCTCGCGGTCAATATGGAACGTCTGTCCCAACTGGGGTTGCGGGTTCACATCACAGAGATGGACGTGCGGATCGCGCAACCGGTGACGCAGGAGGAACTGGAGAAGCAGGCCCAGGCATACGCGGATGTCCTCAACGCGTGTGTGGCGGCCCCGAATTGCGATGCGTTTGTGCTGTGGGGGTTTACCGACCGTCACTCGTGGATTCCGGATTTCTTCACGGGATGGGGCTCTGCATTGATCTTTGACGAGCAATATACCCCCAAACCGGCCTATTATGCCATCCAGAACACGTTGGCGGCGGGATCCAGGTAGCGCACGCACTGAATAGCGAACGCACGAGGGTACGAACAGATGGCGGGCGATGCTCCCCTGGGATTTCCAGGGGAGCGTTTCTTTTGAGGGACGCTCGGCTGTAGAGCGGATTTCGCTGCCTGGGAGCGGGCCTTGCGCTTACCTGTCAGCCCATATTGATCTACTGATTCTGCCCGAAGGAGGGTGGTAAGTCGTCCCGTTCTTACTCCAACAGCGCTTGCAGTTCTGCTAACGTGGTAACGGAGGCAATGCGCGCGACGAAGGTATGCAGGTCGGGGCTTTGCATGCGCAACCGATGCACCGCCGGCCCGATGGGGTCCTCGCCAGCCGCGCCAGGTTCATCGGCGTAGGCGCCATAGAAGGCGAAATACGCCTGGTTCAGTTTGCGGATCGCGTAGCCGTATTCGACAAACACCCGGCGTCGCCATTCCATGTAGCTCTCGGCTTCTCTGATCTTGCCCTGTGCCAGCAGTTCGTCTACGCGAACGCGCGTCGCGCGCATCTCGGCGCGGAAGTCGAACGCGGGTGGCTGAGCAGGCTGTGGCTCCACCGGCTGTTCTCCTGTAGGCGCCGGCTCTGGTGGTAGGAACTCGGGATAGTAGCGCTCGATCACTTGTCGCCCAATCTCTTTGCCCACGATGGAGGCAGCGGTCTCGTTGATGGTGCGCGTCTCCGGCGCGGCCTCGTAATTCCATCCCAGCGGCCTGAAGAGAAGATAGTGGTGCGACCACTCGTGAGGCGTTACTTCGGCCACCCAGTTGATCGAATCGCTCTCCAGGAGCATGGCCGGATAAGCAGCCAGTCCGCCAATCCCGGTCACCAGGGAGGAGACGTCAAAGGCCCCGTCTATCTGCTCCTCGATGATCTCCTGCTGCGCTGTATCCAAGCCGTGACGGAGACCGAGTTGGAAGATGGATTCGATTCGATCGCGGGGTGATACGACGAGCATCAGCGGCAGCGGGGTGAAATGGATGCCGACGGGGGGGAGTACCTGGCCTAACACGCCGAACTCATTGCTCACCAGCACACCGGCCGTCTGCTCTTCCAGGATTGCCTCGGCCAGTGGTTGACGCGTCGTCTCCTCGGCCCGCAGTTGAGCCAGCCGAGTGCGCAGGCCGACCGTTGCTGCTTCGGGATTCACGGTTTCGGGATCGGTGTAGACCTGTTGAATCTCTCGGTCAACGCTCTGGATGTTCTCCACCAGATTCAGATAATCGAGGACAAAGTCGTGGCGCGCAGGTTCATCCATGTAACGCTGCGGCGCAACCACGCTGTAAGCCAGTTTACCCAACACCGCCTCTACTTCCCAGCCCACGAAATCGAAGCGCTGGCCGGCCAGCATACGGTTGATACGGGTTTCGAGACGGGCAGGCGGCGGGCCTTCGGCGGTGAGCGTCAACAGCAGCACAAACTCCCAAAGCAGCACTTGCCGCCCAATGAGCCAGCGCAACGTACCGCGCAGAGGCTTGAGCAACTCTTGAACAGTCACCGGCATCCTCCACACCACGATGGGGAGTGATTGTATCAGACTGTCCGCGACCTGGCAAGCCCGCGTTTGCGTAAAATCCGTGCTGTGGGTATAATCATTGCTAGTTGTCGGCGATCCAGGTCATATTCAGTTCCCAGGAGTTCACCCATGAGAGTACCTGCAAGGTTCGGATCCGAGAATTCGCCCATGTCAGGGCTGGTGGCGTCCAAGAGATGTACCGATGTGTGCCTGCCGGGCCTGTCGAGACTGCTCGTCTTGACGTTATTGTTGGTCTGCGCGGCGTGTGAGCCGGCACTGACCACCTCGCTGCCCCCTGCTGCCACTGCCGGCCCGACGCAGTCTGGCGCCGCCGCTTCTGCATCCGATCTGCCTGCCACATCCGGGGCGGTCACTGCCCCCACTGCAGAAGCGCCACTGGCAGCGCTGGTCAATGGCCAGCCTATCTATCTGGCCGACTATGAGCGTGAGGTGGGCCAGTACGAGGCCGACCTGTTGGCGCGTGGGATTGACCCGTCTAGCGCAGAAGGGCAGAGCGAGATGGCCCAGGCGCGTGCCTGGATCCTCGATTGGCTGATCACAGAAGCGTTGATCGAGCAGGCAGCGATAGCGGCGGGCATTACTGTCTCGGATGCCGAACTTGACGTCAGCATGCAGGCGATCGTCGCCGAGAACGGGGGTGAAGAGGCATTCCAGGCCAAACTGGCGACACGTGGGGAGACGTATGAAGATGCGCGGAGCAGGCAGCGCAGAGAACTGATCGTCGCGGCGATGACCCAGCGCGTCGCAGAGGCGGTGCCAGAGGTTGCCGAGCAGGTCCGCGCCCGTCATATTCTCGTGAACACCCAGGAGGAAGCGGAGCGCCTGTTGGTTCAACTCCAGGCCGGCGCCGATTTCGCCTCTCTGGCGCAGGCCTATTCGCAGGACCCCAATACCCGTGACAGCGGGGGCGATCTGGGCTTTTTCCCGCGCGGGATTCTCACCGCGCCCGAAGTGGAGGAGGCTGCCTTCGCCCTGCAACCGGGCCAGTTTAGCGGAGTCGTGCTCAGCCTGCTGGGTTACCACATTGTGCAAGTCGTCGAGCGCGATCCGGCCCGTCCGTTGAATCCGGACGATCGTCGGTTCCTGCAGGAGCGCGCCTTGCAGGCGTGGGTGGATGGGCTACGAGCGCAGGCTACCATCCAGGTGTTCGTCCCACCTGCCCCTTGACGGATGACTAATAAGAGGTTGGGCGATGAGGACTAGCGGAAGCGCCGGGCTGTTCAACATCCTGTCCGTCATCATGCTTATGGCCACAGCATGCCTGGCGGGCTTTTATGCGATTGTGGGGCTCAACATTTACAATCCGTTTCCGCCTCCCCCTGCCTTTTCGTTGGCCCAATTGCCGACGTCCACCACAACGCCGACTCCGGGCATTCCCACTTGGACGCCGACCTACACTCCAACTGCCACGCCCACGTCGGAGCCCACCAGTACGTATACGCCCAGGCCGTCGCCGACTCCGCTCGTGTTCCCCACCGCCACGCCGACTCCTACGCCCACGCCCCGGGCTACACGCGCCCCGTGGCCTTTCACCTGTGAGGTCCAGTATCGTCGGCCGGAGTATGATAACTGGAGCGGGGTCGCAGGACACGTACAGGACCTCGACGGTAATCCTCTGCCCGGCTACTTTGTCAAGGTCGAAGGCCCCGTGCCGAACCTGCCGGCCCGTCGTGCGGGAGAGGACCCGCGCATCAACATGATCTATGGCAACGATGCGGCCTGGGAACAATGCTTCAATCCCGCCGGTTATCAGGCGATGGAGATCCGCGTGCAACTGTACAACAGCCAGCCTAATGCGGATGGAACGTATGCGGCGGTCTCTGATGTGGTCGTTGTTCAACTAGGTGGCTATGCCAGTGCGTCCCTGGGGTACGTGATCTGCACCAAGAATTGGGAAGACTGGCCGTAATCGTAACTACCCAACTGTTCGGCATGGATTGCCAAATCTAGGCCGTCGCATCTGGCGATCCGATGGAGCAAAGAACTGAAGACCGGCTGTGCCGCTGGATTGTGACCCGAAGAATCAGTTAGCGAGCCAAACCGCTGGAGTAGGGGCGGGGTTACCCCGCTCCTACCAGGGCCACATCATTTTGGCACGCCTACAAGAATCACCGTAAGCCTAGTTCTCGGTACAAAACTGGCCCGGAGGCCCGGCTTCAGCCGGGAAGCCCCGATAAATCGGGGCATCCGCGTGTTCTGTACCGGGAACGAGCCTGTGACAAGAGGTGTAATTTGGCGGAGAAACGGGTGACCACCGGAATCAAGGGCTTTGACGAGATGCTGGGCGGCGGCTTTTTGCCTGGCTCGATGGTCCTGGTACGCGGTGCGCCGGGTACGGGCAAGACGTCGCTAGCGCTCCAGTTCCTCATCCACGGTGCGACAAAGCACAACGAGGCGGGGCTGCTCATCACCTTCGAAGAATTCCCCAGCGCCCTCTACCGCGATGCCGAAACGTTAGGGTGGGATCTGAAGCCACTGGAACAGAGCGGCAAACTCCACCTGATGTTCACCTCGCCAGAGGTGTTTCTGGCCAGCCTGCAAGCGCCCGATAGCCGCCTCAACCAACTGCTTCTCGAAGCGAACATTCGCCGGCTGGTGCTCGACAGCGTGACCCATTTCACGCGCCTCACGGATGACATGCAGGAACTGCGCCATATCTACGCTTCGGTCGCCAACGGCCTACGCCGTGAGGGGGTCACCGCGATATTGATCGGCGAGGAGGGCCGCACGGAATACCAGCGTGCCGACAAGGGGGGTCTATCGTTCATTGCGGACGCTATCATCCTGCTGCGTTACGTGGAGATCGAGAGTGCCATGCAGCGTGCAATCGTGGTGCTCAAGGTGCGGGGCTCCGATCACGCCAAAGAGATTCGCCGCTATGAGATTGACCGCGGCGGGATCACAGTCCTGGAGGCCTTTGAGGGTCGTGAGGGGTTGCTCAGCGGCACGCCCCATCGGACACTGGCCTAACGCGTTCTTGACACAAGGCCGGGCTGACGGCCCGGCTCAGTGCGGAGAGAAGCGTCCGATAGGGTGGGGCGCTCGCCTTTTTGCGAGAGTACAAGAATGCGCCTGGCAGAACCTTGCGAGGGTTCAGGTGTGACCTTCGCAAGGTTTTTGCATCGTGCAGCCGCAGCGCTGCACCGGTCATAGATGTCAGAAGCAGGGAATATGGAGCTGCTACCGGAAGAGCAAGCCATGTTGGCCGGCGATCTGGGCCCGGGCGTGCGTAAAGCGATGGAGATCGTCGTCGCATTAGGGCAGATCTATGGTGCCCGGCGGCTCGTGCCGGTGACCTCTGTGCAAGTGGCCGGGGTCAGTTACCGCAACTTGGGTGATGCAGGGCTCGAATTTTTGCGTGAATGGGCCGACCAGGGCGCGCGTGTATGCGTTCCCACGACGTTGAACCCGGCCGGGATGGATTTGCAGGCGTGGCGGGAACTGGGGTTCTCGGAGGATTTCGCGCGGCGGCAACTCGCAGTGGTTGCCGCTTACGAGCGGCTGGGGGTGGATACGACCTGTACCTGCACGCCGTACCTGGTAGGTAACGTCCCGCGTCTGGGCGAGCACGTGGCTTGGGCTGAGTCGTCGGCGGTGAGTTATGCCAATTCGGTGCTGGGAGCGCGCACCAACCGCGAGGGCGGCCCAGGGGCATTGGCGGCGGCAATCACAGGCCGCACGGCTGCCTACGGCTATCATCTGGATGCGGACCGCCGTGCGACGTTGCGCGTGGATGTGCGCTGCCCGGCGCAAACGGCCTCGGATTTCGGCGCGCTGGGCTACTTGGTGGGCAAGATCGCCCGCGACCGGGTGCCGTATTTCGTTGGGCTGGAGATAGGAAGCGGGGAAACAGGGCATGGAGAAGAAGGGCGCGGACAAGCCGCGCCCTTATTGAGGGCACTCGGAGCGGCGATGGCCGCAAGCGGCGCGGTGGCACTCTACCACATCGCAGGTGTCACCCCAGAGGCCGATCAACCCGACATCCTCTCCTCCGACCACGAGACGCTCGTCGTGGATGATCTTGCCCCTGCCTACGCCGCGCTCAACTCCGACGCTCGGCAGATTGACCTGGTCTGGTTCGGCTGCCCGCATGCGAGTCTCGAAGAGATCGCCGAGGTGGTGCGGCTACTGGCCGGGCGGCGAGTGCAGACAGCGCTGTGGATCACGACGGCCCGAAATGTGCGCGAGCGGGCTACTGCAGAGGGACTGGTCGCTGCGGTCGAAGCCAGCGGTGGGCGAGTGGTGGCAGATATGTGCACGGTCGTTGCGCCGATGCAGGAATTGGGCTTCCGTACTCTGGCAACCTGTTCGGCCAAGGGCGCAGTCTATGCGCCGGCGCACGCCGGGTTGGTCACGCGCTATGGAACCGTGGAGCAATGTGTGGAGGCAGCGGTCACAGGAGTGTGGAAGGAATGAAATCTCTGCCTGCCTGCGCTTTTTCCCACAAGTCCCGGTATGCTGCCTGCACCGAGGGGTCTAACTGATCGGCCAGCGCCAGGGGCAGATTGAGACGAATGATCAAGTCTTGTACGTCGGCCAGATCGCGCAATCTATGAGGAGCGCTCAAGCCAGAAGCCAGTTTCAGTTCGATCAACCTTTCCAGCGCGATGACGCGGATGCCCTCGACTTCTATCGCTACACTTGGTGCTGTCGGATCGGGAAAGGCAACCGGCTTGGGCAATCCATCGCCCGGGTATTCGCCTGTCGTCACGATCTCGATCCGCACGCCACTTTCGGTGTCACGAAACGTTTTGGTGGCGCCGCTGAAGCTGGGCCGGTATCCTCGGCCCACCAGCCGCTCACGGAAACGTTCCAACCCCGCTGGCGTTAGCAGCAAGTCAATATCCTCCGTCAGCCGTGGATACCCGTGCTCGGCTAGAGCAAGTCCACCCAGCAGGGCGTAGGGAACTCCTTCCTCATTCAATTGCTGCACCAATCGGCGCAACGCGCTGTGCAGTTTCCCATGGCCTGCAAAATAGGCGCTGGCTTCACGGAGCATGGAATCTCCGCCGTTTCGTAGCGCGCGCTCATACTCGATCGGCATGGTCTCTTGCCCCCTCTATTCCAGTGCCTTCTTGCTGCGCGTCTTTTGCAGTTTGTATCTGGGAATACGGCGGCTGAGCAAGTCGAACGAGATCTCGATTACTTCGCGTGCCTCGTCCGGGGTGGTCACGCCGATGGTGACCATGTCCTGATCGCGAATGGTGTTCCACACGAACGCCAGCCCCACTACCGGCAAGAGCCTACCCGCTGCCAGCGGCTTGATCGTCATCACCGGCCTCTTGGCCTCGCGGATGATGCGCATCACCCAATCGGCCTCGACCTGCATGAGGAACCCGTCGGCGTTGTAAATCTGGATGTAGGTCTCTACGTCGGCTTCGCACTTGTCGGCGATGACGATCGTCTCGGGCATGTGGGTCGAAAGGCCGGGGATCATCCCCCGCTCACGGATCATCCGTGTGTACAAGTCAAGGTCACGGATGACGTTGTGCATGCGATCCACCAATGCATCGGTCACGCATTGGTGAGGCAGGCAAAACGTAGCGCCGAGTTTCTTGCAGTGGTCGAGCACGACCTCGGGCTCGCTCTCGCGTGGACCGCCCGGCACGACGTTGAAACTGGGCGTCAGGATGCGGATCATGCCTCGGCCGGCGCGATCCTCCGCGGCGCGGATCGCGTTTTCCAGGAATGGTGAGGGCGGTGCCATCACCGCGTCCACTCCGCTTTCCAGAAAGACAGCCAGAATCTCGGCAATGCGCTTGCGGCTTTGGTAGTCCTTGATGAACTTGTCCTTGGCCAGGCTGGTGTGCGAGTAGCCCAGGAACCAGTTGGTACCGATCAACAGACGCGGCAGGCTTACACCGCCAACCAGGGTTCTAGGAAACGCGGTCATCGCTGATGCTCCTCTGAGATAGATGATGATCCAGGGACAACGAAGGTCACCGTCCTGTCAGTTCTCTCAACATATCCGGCATATCAATCCCTTGAGGTACGCCCCCTCCGGGAAGGTGAGCGCCACCGGATGATCGGCCCCCTGCGCCAGGTGGCCGATGATCTGCGCGTCGCGCCCGGCATCGAGCGCCGCGCCAAAGACGATCTTTTGGAACAGGTCGGCGGAGACGGCGCCGGAGCAGGAGAAGGTGAACAGCACCCCGCCCGGCCTGAGCAACTGGAAGGCGAGCAGGTTGGCGTCTTTGTAGGCCCGCGAGGCGCGCTCGACCTCCTGTCCGCTGTGGGCGAATTTGGGCGGGTCGAGCACCACGACGTCGAAACGGCGGCCCTGTGCGCGGTATTCGCGCAAGACGGTGAACACGTCGCCGTCCACATACTCGACGGCGCGCTCGGCCAGGCCGTTCAGCGCCAGGTTGCGCCGCGCCAGGTCGAGCGCCGGCGCCGAACCCTCGACCAAAGTCAGGCTCGCCGCGCCGCCTCTCGCGGCATAGACGCTGAATGCCCCGGTGTAGGCAAAGGCGTCCAATACCTCGGCGTCCGCGCAAAACGGAGGCAGCCGCGCGCGGTTTTCGCGCTGGTCGAGATAAAAGCCGGTCTTGTGTCCCTCGCACAGGTCTACCAGAAAGCGCTGGCCGTTTTCCAGCACTTCGAGCATCCTGGGCGGCTGCTCGCCCCACACCATTCCTGCGCGTGGCTCCAATCCCTCCTTGCGCCGGATGTCCACGTCGGAGCGCTCGCACACACCCTTCACGCCGTCTACCAACTCAACCAGAAGGCCGACCAGTTCTCCCCGGTGACGTTCAAGGCCCGCCGTCAGGAACTGCGCAACCAGCCAATCCCCGTAGCGGTCCACGATCAGCCCCGGCACGTAATCCGATTCGGCGTGGACGAGGCGGTAAGCCGTGGTGGTCGGATCGGCGGCAAAAGACCGGCGGGCGGCGATGGCGCGCGCGAGCCGTCTGCGCCAAAAGCCGCCGTCTATCGCCTCGTCCGGCTGCCAGGTCAAGAGGCGCACGACGATTTGGGAGCGCGCGTTGTAATAGCCGCGCGCCAGCCAGTTGCCGTCCGTGTCGCGCACTTCGACCACATCGCCGTCATCCGGCTCGCCTTCGACGTGCGCGACGGCGCCGGAGAATATCCACGGGTGGCGCTGCAAGACCGGCTTATCGCGGCCTTTCTTCAATACCACGACGCCGCTCATGCGCGGCCTCACTCACCTATCATCGCCCGCAGCGTCGCCTCGTCAATCATCGGCGTCCCCAACTGCTGCGCTCTGCGGTACTTGGTGCCGCCGGGGGATTCGCCGACTACGAGGTAATCGGTGTTGCGGCTGACGCTATCGGTGACTTTGCCGCCATGCCGTTCGATCAGGCGCGTGGCCTCTTCGCGGCTCATGGTCGGCAGCGTGCCGGTGATCACGAAGGTCTTGCCGCTCAGCGGGCCGGCCACGGGGGCCGTTGGGGCCTCCTGCTCCAGCCGTACGCCGGCGCGGCGCAGTTTCTCGATGAACTCGCGGCTTTGCGGGCGGGCGAACCATTCGACGATCGCGCTCGCCGTGTGTGGGCCGAGGCCGGGGATCGCCTGCAACTCGTCGAGGCCGGCCCTAGCCAGATCGTCGAGGGAGCGGTAGTGCTGCGCCAGCAGTTGCGCGACGACGCTCCCCACGTTGCGGATGCCCAACGCGGCGATCACCTGCGCCAGGGGGCGCTCTTTGGTGGCCGCGATGGCGGTCAGCAGGTTGCTCACGCTCTTTTCGGCAAAGCCCTCCAGTTCGAGCAAATCCTCGCGCTTGAGGTAGTACAGGTCGGCGGCATCCTTCACCAGGCCGCGCGCGACCAGCAGTTCTACCGTGCGTTCGCCCAGCCCTTCCACGTCCATTACCGCGGCAAAGTGCTCGACGCGCCGCACGCGCTGCTCCGGGCAGGCGACGTTGATGCAATAGACCGCCACTTCGTCCTCTGGGGCCACCACCGGCTCGCCGCAGGAGGGGCAGACCTCCGGCATGCGGTAGACCCTCTCTCTGCCGGTGCGCGCGCCGATCATCGGGCCGACGACGTAGGGGATCACATCGCCGGCACGGCGGATGGTGACGGTATCGCCGATGCGGATGTCTTTGCGTGCCAGGTCTTCAAAGTTGTGCAGGGTAGCCTTGCGGATGGTGACGCCGCCCAGCCGCACGGGTTCGAGGATGGCGAACGGGGTAAGCACGCCCGTGCGTCCGACGTTGACGCCGATGTCTATGATCTGGGTCGTCGCCTCGCGGCCGGGGAACTTCCACGCCACGGCCCCGCGTGGGGCCTTGCCCACGATCCCCATCGCTTCCTGAGTCGCCAGGTCATCCACCTTGATGACCAGGCCGTCCAGTTCGTAGGGCACGGTATCGCGCTTGAGATTCCATGCCTCGCAGTATGCGCTCACCTCGTCCAGTGATTCGAAACGGGCGATCTCTTTGGGAACGGGAAAGCCCAGGTCACGCAGATAGCGCAAGGTTTCCCACTGTGTAGAAGGCACGGGGCCGTCGGCCTCGACGATCTGATAGCAGAGGAGTGTAATGGGACGGGAGGCGGTGACGCGCGGGTCGAGTTGGCGCAAGGAACCGGCTGCCGCGTTGCGCGGGTTGGCAAAGACCTTGTCTTCGAGATCGGCCTGCTGGCGATTCAGCCGCTCGAAATCTTCGAGCAGCATGATGGCCTCGCCGCGCACGACGAGGCGGTGGGGGACCCTCTTGCCCGCAAGCGAAGGAGGGGAAACCGGGATGCGCAGGGGCAACGTGCGCACGGTGCGCAGGTTCGTGGTCACGTCCTCGCCCACCTGCCCGTCGCCGCGAGTGGCGCCCAGGACGAAGAGGCCATCCTCATAGTGCAGCACGACCGTCAGCCCGTCCAGTTTCGGCTCGACGACCCAGGCCGGAGGTGGCGCATCGGGTGGCAGGAACTTGCTCACCCTTTCCCACCAGGCACGCAGTTCTTCGGCATTGGTGGCTTTGTCGAGGCTAAGGATGGGGGCCGGGTGCCGCACTTTGATGAACCCCTCGGCCGGCTGGCCGCCCACGCGCTGGGTGGGAGAATCGGGTGTGACCAGTTCCGGGTGCTGCTCCTCCAGCGCGCGCAGTTCGTCCATCAGCGCGTCATACTCGGCGTCGCTGATGACCGGTTCGTCGAGCACGTAGTAGCGATAGTTGTGGTAGTTGATCTCGTGCCGCAGTTGCTCGATGCGCTCACGCACCGCTTCAGAGGCCATATCTGTCTCTCCTTCGCCTGAGCAACGCCTGCCAGAAGAGGCGGCGTAGCCAGTTGCCGATCAGCCCGGCCAGGATGATGGCAAGGAACAGCCCCACGCACGCCCCTGCCGTCAACACCCCTCCAGACGCCGGCAATCGTTCGCGTAAGCCGGTGGCATCGAGGGCCAGGAGTGCTCCGCCGTAAATGAGCACGCAAAGCACGATAAAGATCAGCGTCAGCATGCTGACAATGCGGCCTATACAGGTACGCTGGAGCGCGCGGTCTACCTCATCTGCAGCAGCCAGCGTGCCTAATCTCCTCAGATTGCGTCTCCAGTTGCTCATTGCTTTCTTCCTGATTGGGCATTTGGCAATGCCGCAAAACTCACCCTGTCACCCTGAGCGAAGCGAAGGGTCTCTATTCACTGTTGCAGCCATGACATAAGAGGGTGCCGCATTGCGCTCAGAGATTCTTCGCTTCGCTCAGAATGACAGGAGACCGTCAGGGCGACTTTTGCGGTACTGCGTCATTTGTCATTGGTCATTTCCTAACCCGGACAAGCCGGAACCGAAAACCACGAAGGACACGAAGGATACACGAAGGACACTAAGGTTACCTTTGTGTCCTTAGTGTAGCCGTAGTGTCCTTTG
>FWPU01004830.1_pt1 | contig 30630 bp, 29 predicted proteins | sample 2228361 | NCBI WGS metagenome assembly FWPU01 (sample SAMEA103939777, study PRJEB20133) | metagenome | reverse complement strand
GGGCACAGAGGCCCACCCCTAACTATATAGCCCGCACGCTCCGCCGTGCGGGCTAAATGACTTTTATTGTGTCCAAACTTTTGTCCGAAGTCCAAGAATTTTCCTCTTGACAATTTTTTAAAATACTATAAACTGTCTCCTGGCTGGGGATACGCTAGTAGTGTTGTTCTAAAAGTGAGCTAACTGTCCAACGTAGGACGAAGCTCCCAGCCAGATGGAAATATCAAGGTTAAGGCAGTTTGTAAATAGAAGTAGGCCTTCCGAGGGGCGAGTTCCCTCATATCTGCATTTACAATCACAATCCACCCTCACCTCCTATACCGTCTGTGAAATCCCTGATTGCCTGACTCCTTATTGGCAGGTCTTTAATAGGGAGGTTTTGCGCATATAAGACTTCTAAAGAGGTCTCATAGATTCAACGGATATCCCCTCCGGTAAGGGATTAAGGAATATAGTACGGGCGGCCAAGGAAAGGCCAGAAAGGAGATGGAGATGCCACATTTTCTAAGGTGTATTTTAGCGATAGCGGTAGCCTTGCCCATTGTACTGCTATCCAGTGATGCAGGGGCAATACCGGTCTTTGCCAGGAAGTACCAGACGTCCTGCACCACCTGCCACTTTGCAGCCTTCCCGCAGTTAAATGCCTTTGGGGTGGCCTTCAGGGATAGGGGCTACAGGATACCCCCTGACGATGAGGTATACGTAAAGGACACCCCTGTAACCATGGGGGTGGAGCCGTGGAAGAAGCTATTCCCCAACGCCGTCTGGCCGAGCGATATACCGGGTCTTCCGCCTATAAGTGCGATTGTAATGTCGCAATTTACTGTTACGCCTCACAACCGTAACGAGACAGGCCAGACCGCATTTGATGGTGTAGGGGAAGTGGAACTACTTAGCTCCGGCAACTTTGGAGATAGTATGAGCTACTTTGGTGCCCTGGCACTATTTGAAAGGAATGACTGGAGGTCAAGCAATACCGTGCTGGAGAGGTGGTTCTTCGTCTATAGCCCACAATTTCTCGGCCTACCTCTTGGGCGTGTTAACCTTAGGATAGGCCGTATTTCGCCCCGTGGTCAGGCACTCTTCAATAACCATACTGACCAGTTGGGCCACATGGCCGCCGATTTTGCAAACACCTGGGTGGTGGTACCGGCCAGTAACTATACCACTGCGTTTCCCAGTCAGAAGGGCATAGAGCTATTTGGCGGGGTTAATGGGCCAGGGGGTAAGGGTGGACTGCGCTACTCCTTAGGTCTAGTAAATGGCGAGCCTACTGATTTTGGTTTTGAGAGATTCGGCGAGGATGGAATGGGCTATCCCCATGGGCTGATGAATGCAACTGGCATGCTGAACACGGGCGACATTGTGTCGGCGGTACAGGGCGTATGGCAAGGTAAGGGGGATGTTAATAACCACAAAGATATCTATGGCCGCCTGGAATACAAGATTGGCGGCATGGGCGTCCTTGGCGGGACCACCCCTGAGGCTACTTTAAAGATGACACAGAACTGGCAGGACCCCTCCGTAACACTGGGCACGTTCTTCTACAGGGGTAATACCGGGGCCTTCAAGGACTTTACTACAGATTCGGATGGCGATGGGGATCTGGACCCTACAGATTTCCGAAAGAATGCCAACCGCTTCTGGCGCTTTGGGGGTGATGTCACGCTTAACTGGTGGAACCTGCAACTTACCACAGCGGCCACCTTCTTCAGGGATAAGGTCTCGGGAGGCGTATTATTCCCCACCAGGAACATGATGATGTCGGCGAGAGGTACTGATTTTGATACCGACATCTATACAGCCAAGCTGAACTGGGTGGCCCTGCCCTGGATGGTGAACTCCTTCAGGATTGAGAACGTCAACCCGGACTACGATGTGGGTGATTGGCCCAGTTTCAACCGTTATACAGTCCAGTCAGACATACTCCTGAGGGCCAATGTCAAGCTGGTACCCGCAGCCATCTTTAACACAGGTATTGATGCGCAAAGGATGGCCGCTATGGCCGTGGACAATATGTACATGTTGATGCTCCAGTTTGACTTCTAGTCCTTGATGTGTTGGTGGTGTAGCGTGCGAGCTTGCCTTGCACGCATGTAGTGTTGATGAGAGGGTGTGCGACACAAGGCTTCGCACTTGAGGGCTCAAGCCCGAAGGGTCGCACGTTACATGTGTTGAACGGTGTGGAAGGTGGGTTGTATCCTGGACTTGCGTTCCATGGGGAGTTGGTTTAACATAACGGGCAGGTATGAATGGCCTCCTTTCGTTAGCGTCCAATTTAATCGTCCTACCTGCCCGTTTTCTAAGGCGTGGGGTGCGTCCTGACGCAGTGAAAGCTCCCTCCCCCTTGAGGGGGGAGGGAAGGGTGGGGGTGAGTACCACCCTCCCCCTTCCCCCTCCCATCAAGGGAGGGAGAGTTAGGGAGCGTAAGGTATGTTTCCATGCACCCTACCTTTTGTCCTTTATTGTTCTTGTGTCAGTGGGGGCGGCCCCGCTAGCCCTGCTTGAAGATTCTATCCTTCTTAAGAGGAGCCCGGAAAGGGAGATAAAGGCGAAGGTGACAGACCTTAAGCCGGACCACGTCACGGCCATCATCTCCAAGGAGGAGGTGGCCTCAGTCAATTACTCCATGGAGGGCAAGGAGGGGTATCTTGACAGGGTCTCCTTTGGTTCTGAGGAGGTGAGTTGCAAGATTATGGACATGGGGGAGAGCACCATGGTACTGGAGTTCCCCAGGGAGGAGGTTGCCTCCGTAAGGGTATTCTTCCAGAGAGAACGTGGGGTGGGTGCACCTGAGACAGATGTATCTTCCTCAGGTAAATCAGAGTTGACAAAAAAAGACACTCAAGGTGGTCCTGCATCCCTGCAAGAACTCAAGGAAGAACTCAAAAAGGAGTTAAAGGAAGAGCTAACTACAGAAAAAAAGGAAGAGGAGAAGGCCGCAGTTGCTCAGAGCACCGGCAGGGTAGAGGGGAGGGTAACACGCGGTGGGAATCCCCTACCAGGCTGCAAGGTCAAGATTGTTCTGATGGCAAGGAAGGGTAGTTTCTTGTTCAAGAGTTATGGTTCTCAGGCCGACGCGCCGGAGTTTGAGACGGAGACAGATAGGGAAGGTAGATACGTGTTTCAGGAAGTACCTGCAGGGGATTATAAGCTCTACTGGAGGCCCCCCTGGGAGAACTCCTGGATAAGAAGGATGAAGATGGAACCGGATGTCTTCGTCCAGGCGGGAAAGACCTTTAATCCGAAGGACGTTGACACCGGTCGCCTCACTCTTAATTAACGTATTCATGTGGCTTAATCCAGACGACGGAGCGTCTGGACTATAGAGGGTTGTCCGCCCTCCAAACTAATTGGCGGGCCTTCGGCCTGAGGCGGATGTCCCTAACCCTGGGATTGTCCATTACAAGGTGAGGCGAATCAGGGTAAACTGTCATTGCGAGTCCGCCTAAGGCGGACGAAGCAATCTGACAATTCGGGGCTTTGCCCCTCGCAATGACTGGATTGGCAAGGGCTTGCAAAAATTTTTGGAGTGTTTAAAATAAATTTTAATTGTTGCTATAGGGAGGAATAGACGCTGATGCCTAGGAAAAGGAATATGGTTTTTTGGGGTACGTTGATTACGGTCTTTTTTGCCATCTCTATCGGAGTAGAGGCCTGGGCAGTGGGTACAATTAGCGGGTCAGTCTCTGCTCCGCAGGCAAGGCTAAAGAAAGACTGCGTGGTTTACATAGATAATATTCCTGGCCAGTGGCCACCCACCCAGGGGGCACAGATTGACCAGAAGGGCCTGAAGTTCATTCCCCACGTGTTACCTGTAGTAGTTGGGACTACGGTAAATTTTCTTAATCACGACAACGTCCTCCACAACGTATTTTCCCCCGACGAGATAGCAGAAAAATTTAACCTGGGCACCTGGCCTCCAGGAGAAATAAGGACTTACACCTTCGCAAAGACAGGTTCTGCTGCCCTCCTCTGCAACGTCCACACGGAGATGGAGGGTTATGTAGTAGTCCTCCAGAATCCCTTCTTTGCCCTAACCGATGAGAACGGCAACTATACCATCAAGGACGTCCCTCCTGGTTCTTATACGCTAAAGGTCTGGAACAAGAAGTTTAAAGGCGTTCCACAGCAGATAGAGGTGAAGGAGGGGGGGAGTGTCCAGGTCAATTTTGAATTAAAGAAGTAAAGATTTGAGGTAGTGATACATTGAAGATAGAGTTTAAGGGGCTTCCGGTTAGAGAATCGGAAGAGGTAAAGAGGGAATCCGACAGGGAGAAGAAAGCCATTATCAAGGTAATGGACTTCCTGTCCAGGCGGTGGTTGTTGCTCGTAATAGGTTGGGCAGGCTTTTTGTTTGTCTCCGGGCTAACCACCTTATTGACCTTTATAGACTTTTACAAACCCAAGGTCATCTTTGGCCCTTCGCAGAGGTTTAAGGCCGGCTATCCAGAGGAATATCCAGTAGGCGAGGTCAGCACCAAGTGGATGGCCGAGCAAAGGGTCTGGCTGGTAAGGACGACCCAGGGATTGTATGCCTTCCTGGGCATATGCAGACACCTGGGTTGCACCCCGAGGTGGGTGCCGGAGGAACAACTCTTTAAGTGTCCCTGTCATGGGTCTAACTACAATCTGGAGGGCGACGTGGTGGGCGGTCCAGCCCCCAGGCCCCTCTGGAGGTTGGGGGTGAGTTTTGCCTCCGATGGCCAGATTGTAGTAGACAAGTCCGTTAAAGAGGATAGAGCGGGTGTAAGAGAAAAAGGTAAATTTATTTTACCTGTCTAGGAGAAATCCTGGGCGGCAAATAGAGAGCGGGCTGGGAATGGAGGAAAAATTAAGGAAGGCAAAAGATAAGGTAGTCAATACCCAGGTATGGCGTTCCATATTCCGTCAGGGTTGGCCCACCACAGAGAGGAATAGGGTTCTTACCACAATAAACACCCTCCTCCTCCACCTACACCCCATAAAAGTAAAGACCCACGCCCTCAAGATCCGGTACACCTTCTGCCTTGGTGGGGTGACCTTATTCATGTTTGTGATAGAGACCATCACCGGGGTACTCTTGATGTATTACTATCGGCCCACCCTGGAGTATGCCTATCAGGACATTAAAGACCTGGAGTTTACGGTAACCTTTGGGCTATTTCTGAGGAATATGCACCGCTGGGCCGCCCACGCCATGGTACTTTCGGTCATACTCCACATGTGCAGGGTTTTTTACACCGGTTCGTATAAGCCCCCAAGAGAATTCAACTGGGTCATAGGGGTGCAGTTATTGGTGATTACGCTACTTCTGAGCTTTACCGGATACCTCCTGCCGTGGGATCAGCTTTCCTTCTGGGCAGTAACCGTTGGGACGAATATGGCCAAGGCCACTCCCATTCTAGGGGCTGAAGGCCCTTTCCCCCTCTTGCCGGCTAATTCAGACATCTGCTTTTATCTGAGAGGCTCGGAAGACATAAGCGGAAACACCCTCTTGAGGTTCTACGTACTCCACTGCATATTCCTGCCCCTGGTAGCCGCCGGGCTTATGGGCGTACATTTCTGGAGGGTGAGGAAGGATGGGGGTATATCCGGGCCGTTGTAAGTGGTTGATGAAAACTTGTCCTGAACTCGTTTCAGGAATAGAAAACTATGCAAGAATCCGAAGCTAAATTAGAAGTTACTGTCACCGCTGAACCATCGGCAAAGGTCAGGCCAAGGGCCCCAGAGACTAAAAAAGAAGAAGAGCCAGAGCCTGACAAGCTCCTGGCCTTTCCCCATCTGGTATTCAAGGAGTTTATTGCCCTGATGCTGATGAGCCTGGTTTTGATAATAGTCTCAATGGCCATCAATGCCCCCTTGGAAGAAGAGGCCAATCCAAGCAAGACCCCTAACCCCTCCAAGGCACCGTGGTACTTTGTTGGTCTACAGGAGATGCTCGTGTATTTTGACCCATGGATTGCCGGGGTAGTGGCGCCGCTACTGATAATAATTGGCCTCTCGGTCATACCTTACGTGGATAGAAATCCGAGAGGAATAGGTAGTTATGCTGGCATGAAGTACAGGCCTTTTGCCGTCACCATATTCAGCATAGGCGTATTTGCCTGGTTTGCCCTGATAATCTTTGGTTACTATTTCCGTGGGCCTGCCTGGTTGGTGTATATGCCCTGGGAGTCCTGGGATGTGCACAAGCCGATAATCTCTCCAGGGGGGATAACCTTTCCCTGGTACATAGGGGGACCTGCCATACTGGCCTACTTTGGCCTGGGCATGGGGCTTCCAATAATCCTTGCTCGTGGATTCTATCGCACCCTCGGACCTACCAGGTATTATGTTGCCATGTTTTTTGTGCTCTGCATGTTTGGGTTCCTCTTAAAGATACCCCTTCGGCTGTTGTTCAGCGTCAAATACATTATGGAGACCCCCTGGTTCAGTATATGAAGGGACTGAGAGGGGGATTTAAGTAAGGACAGTAAATCCTATATGGGACGTTCTTCAATAGGTTTCGTCCATTACGTCTGGTTTGCAGGGTTGGGCACAGCCCTGGTCCTGGCCATAGGGGCATTGTGTGTCCATGAATATCTGAGGGTGTGGAAAAACCATCAGGCCATTGCCAAGCGGCTCCAGATTAAATCTCTGGAATCAAGGATAGACGCCTTGAATTCTGAGATAGGTCGTGCGGAGGGGGAACGCAGGAAGAGGCTGGAGGAGAGGCGCAATGTCCTTTACATGGTGCTCGCCCAGGTAGAGGCCCAGCCCAGGGAGATTCGGCAGGTACAGTTGGATCACTTTAAGAGGATAGACCGGTGCACTACCTGCCACCTTACTATAGAAGACAAAGACATGATAGGTCAGCCTCAACCATATGGTGGCCATCCCGGCGAATATCTTGATTGGCACGAGGTCTCAGATTTTGGCTGTACTGTATGTCACGAGGGGCAGGGTCTTTCTACCGACTACCTGAATGCTGCCCACAGGCCCAGGAGGATTCATGGTAAGGAGCGTGACAGGCCCTGGCCCAGGGGGGTGTTGTCAAGATACCTCTTACAGTCCTCTTGTGGCAAGTGCCACCTCGGCAGAGACGTTCCCTACGCCCCCCTGCTCACGAAGGGGAGGGAGTTAATAGAGAAGGCAGGTTGCTATGGATGTCATAAGATTCGCCTGTTTGAGGGGCAGGAAAAGGTGGCGCCTACGCTTGATAGGCTGGGTAGCAAGGTGGATAAGGCCTGGCTTATCCACTGGCTCAACGATCCCAGGGATTATGACCCTGCAGGGGAGCTGGTAAGGTCAAGGATGCCCAGGTTTGACCTCGCCAAGGAAGACATCCTGTGTATGACGGAGTTTTTGCTCAGTTCCAGAGACGAGCAGGCCCTGGAGGAGCCACCGGCGGAAGGGGATTCTGATAGAGGGGGATTAATCTTCAGGGAGGCCCGTTGTGTCACATGCCACACTATCGGGGGCAAGGGAGGATACCTGGCCCCAGAGTTGGAACAGATTACTACCAAGGTGAGCCGCAGGTGGGTCTACAACTGGCTATTGAAGACCCACTACTTTGACCCCAGGACCAAGATGCCCCAGTTTGACTTCACCCAGGAGCAGGCAGTAGACGTGGTAGACTATCTGTGGGAGGAGTATGGGGCAGAGCCTATGGAATTTCCAGAAGACTTCCAGCAGGCTGATGAGGCCCTCTCCGCCTCAGGCGGATCAGCGAAAGAACGAATTGAGAGGGGCAAGAAGTTGTTTATGGATAAAGGTTGTACCGGTTGTCACCCACGTTCTGATGTGGAGCAGGAGGGCAAAATAGGGCGACCCCTGGAAAAGTTTGCGCAAATGGATGAAGAAACACTGGACTGGGGGAAGATAGATAGATTTAAGATAGAACCCTATCTGGGAAACTGGATATTTATGAGGTTAATGAACCCTAGGGACCTGGCCCCTGAGGGCAAGATGCCCCATTTCGCCTTAACCGAAACAGAGGCTGCATTAGTGACTCTCGCCATACTCAGTGACACCGGTGATAAGATACCCGAGGAGTATCTCGTGGAGGAAGAGACCGCCGGCTACCCCAGGCCCCCCTATCCACTGCCTCAAGGGGGCGTGCATGGGGTGTCAGCTAAAACAGTTAAGGACTACCCGGAACCTCCCGGAGAGTTCGGAAGGATGGTAGACAGGTACCGCTGTCGCAGTTGCCATGTAGTTTTCGGCAAGGGAGGCTGGGTCTCTACCCATCCCCTGGATATGGAGGGCTCTCAGGTGCAAAAGGACTGGCTTATACACTATTTTGACCTTCCCTACAGTCTCAGACCGATACTCAAGGAGAGGATGCTGAACCTGAAGATGGACCCAGAGGAGGCGGAATTCCTTGCAGGGTTCTTCAAGACCGTGAGCCTGGACAATTCAATCCCTGAAACCCTGGACTCTACCTTTACAGCCGAAGAAGCCCGGAAGGGAGAAACATTGTTCAGGGAAAAGGGTTGTGTGGCCTGCCACATTGTTGGTGGTAAGGGAGGCTTTGTAGGCCCTGCCCTGGATACTGTGGGGAGTAGACTAACGGCAGGCTGGATGTATACCTTCTTGAAAGACCCGCAACTCTACCTGCCCTGGACCATACAGCCCAATTACGGCCTCTCTGACCAGCAGGCAAGGGAACTCACTGCCTATCTCATGACCTTAAAGGGAGAGAAAAAACCTGCAGAGAAGATAACTAGTCCGCCTCAGGCGAATAACAAAGGAAGGGCGAGCCGTGAAGGATAGAATGTCCATAATCCCAATAGTAGTCTTCTTGTCCGTTACCTTTGTCATCTCAGTATTTGCGTTTCTGTGGGGAATGAAGGTCTTTTCTCCGCTGGAGATAAAGAGGACTGCACTCCCGGAGGAATACCCGGACCCCTTGCGGGAGGCCCTGGAGAGGACGGCCAGCGGCCTGAGCAATCTGCAACTGGTTGGAAAGCAGTACTATGAGGCTTATTGCATGGTGTGCCACGGAAAGACCGGGATAGGAGATGGTTTTAATGCCTTCAATCTGGACCCTAGACCTGCAAACCTTACGGTGGCCAAAAAGCGTGGGGACGAACACCTCTTTAAGGTTATCTCAGATGGTTCGGCCAGCGTAGGGGGCTCTCCCCTATGTCCACCCTGGGGGAAGACCCTTGCGGAAGACCGTATAAAATCAATTATCGCCTACCTCCGTACGCTTGGAAGTTGAGTTAATTTCTTCTCTGCCCTGTACCATGCTAGGTACAGGGCCTGTCTTTCTCGCGGCTATAGCTGCTGGTAAAAAATTTCTTACAAGTGGGCAGACCCTTCTCCGCCTCAGGCGGAGCGGCTACAGGCCCCGTTGACGTAGTTAATGGACTCCATAAAAGGGGGTGGCAAGGGGCTTTGCCCCTTTACATTCACAGGAAAGATTAAAATTAAAAAGCCCAGGCGACGTCCTCCTAAGGCGGACTGGGCTATAGGGTTGGGGCTCCGTCCCCAACCCTAATGCCTAAATACTCTACAACTGGCCCCAAAAAGCCTTTGCCCTGGCTCGCACTTTTGATGTAAAATGAGTCCCTTATAAACTTGATCAGAAGGAGGGGACTCTCAGGATGGCCGTAAAGATAGAAAAGATACTTATTCCCACAGATTTTTCTGACTGTGCACAGCACGCATTGATGTATGCCCTATCCCTTGCCACAGAGTATAAGGCTCAACTTATTGTGCTTCATGTTGTACCACAGTTAAGTCTGCCCCCGGAGATGGAGGCCTCGGCTGGTGCCCTCTATGACGAGATGGAAAAGAGGGCAAAGGAGAAGATTACCAAGCTTATCCCCAAGCGGTTTCTGGAGAAGATAAAGGTGCAGAACGTTATAGTCAGGGGGGTTCCCTTTCTGGAAATCATTAAGGAGGCCAGGAGGCGGGGTGTGGACCTTATAACCATTGCTACTCATGGCCGCACGGGGCTCCAGCATGCTGTGTTTGGCAGTGTAGCCGAAAATGTGGCAAGGAAGGCCCCCTGTCCTGTACTGATTGTGAGGCATCCGGAAGTGGAGTTTGTCTCACCCTAGCCCTCTTCCGAGATATGGCTGAACACAATATTGATGTTAGTAGTATTTTGCTGGGGATTATTATTGTTCTTACTGCCGCTACTGTCGGGGAGGCCTGGGCCAGGAGGCTGGGACTGCCGGAGGTGCTGGGTGAATTGGGTACGGGGATATTGCTGGGCAATCTGGGCCTCTTAGTAGGGTGGCAATTCCTCAATTTTGTCGGGGAGACGTCCTTTCTCAGGGTCTTAAGTGATATAGGTGCTATTGTCCTTCTCTTATCAGTAGGTCTGCATACGGACCTCGGGTCAATAATAAATGTGGGTCTATCTTCCTTCCTGGTAGCAACGATGGGCATTATGGCCCCGGCCGTGTTAGGGCTTTTTGCCTGCCAGTTGGTAATTCCTGAAGCCTCACTGTATACCAAGCTCTTCCTTGTGGCGTCCCTTTGTGTGAATAGTGCGGGGGTGGCTATCCGGGTGTTTACTGAGTCGGGGAGGCTCGATACCCCGGAGGCCAGGATAGTGGTGGCGGCCACTTTACTGGATGCCATATTTATTTTCATAATAGCGGGAATGCTTAGTGGAACTATCCAGGCGGGTCGCTTTCAAGCCGCTAGTGCATTAAAGGTGGGAGGGCTGTCAACCCTCTTTCTCCTTTTTCTTGGGGTGGCTGGTCTGAGGTATGGGCAGGGGTTTGGGGGCTTTATCACAAAAAGGTTTCCAGAGGGTCTGAAGGTAATTGTGGTGGTGGTGATTTGTTTCTTCCTGGCATACCTGGCAGGGGTCATTGGGATGTCACCAATAGTAGGGGCCTTTGGGGCTGGCCTTTTAATGCGGGATATACGTGCAAAGGATCCCGATGGGGTAGAATGGAGTATAGAGGATTTGATGAGGCCAGCTTATTTAACCCTTGTTCCCTTTTTCTTTGTCTTTCTGGGTACATGTGTGAGATTGGAGAGTTTTTTGGATAAGGAGGCTGTGCTAATAGGTGTGGCGGTTACGGTGGTAGCGGTCTTGGGGAAGCTTGTTGCAGGGCTGGGAGTGAGGGAAACGGATGTAAACCGCCTGTGGGTAGGGGTGGGGATGGTACCCAGGGCGGAGATGGCACTGATTGTGGCCAGCATGGGTATGGGAGTAAAGGCCCTTGACCCTACAATCTACTCCGCCGTAGTAATTATGACGGTTCTTACCAGCCTCCTTGGTATACCTTTACTGAGGAGGCTATTATCCAGTCCTTAATAATATGCCTGCTGAAACCCTTAACATCCTGCTGGCTGTAGCTACAATACTACTGGCCGCTAAGACGGGTGAGACAATAGCCAAGAGATTAGGTGACCCAGGTATAACTGGGGAGTTGGTTATGGGTATGTTTCTGGGTAATTTTTGGCTGGTCAGCGGATGGAAATTTTTTGATTTTCTGCGGGAGATGCCGCTCCTGAGGATCTTTGAAGAGCTTGGGGCGATAGTCCTCCTTGTAAAGGTAGGTCTGCATACGGATCTCAGGGCCTTGATGAGGGTAGGGCTTTCCTCCTTTCTGGTGGCTGTTGGCGGTGTATTTGCCCCGTTAGTTTTGGGCTTTTTGGTGGGTGTGCTCTTAATCCCCGAGACCCCCATTGCGACGAAGCTCTTTCTTGCCGTTTCCCTCTGTGCTACGAGTATGGCGGTCAAGCTCAGGGTGCTGGATGAGCTGAAGATGCTGGAGACAACGGAGGGGAGGATAATAATAGGGGCCGCTATGGCGGATGATGTGATTACCCTGATGTTGCTGGGGATGGTTAGTGGTATAGCCATCAGTGGAGAAGTTTCCTTCGGAGATCTGATGGCTATCTTTGTGGTCTCCATTTTGTTCTTTTTTGCAGTGGGTGTGGTAGGCCTTAAGTATAACCTGGCCTTCGGGGAATTTGTAACTAGAAGGCTTGCTGAGGGACTGAAGATACCCGTGATAGTTATTGTATGTCTTGGGCTGGCCCTCCTGGCTGTGTCCGTCGGTCTCAGTACGGCACTGGGTGCCTTCCTGGCGGGGCTATTATTGCAGAATGTAAGGCTAAGGGATTTTGAATTCAAAGAGCACGGCATAGAGTGGTTTGTGGGGATTGCAGGTTGGATTCTAATACCGATGTTTTTTGTGAAGGTGGGGGCAGAGGTGCACATTGAGAGCTTTTTTGATATGAAGATAGTCCTTGTGGGGTTGGGCATTACGGTGGCCGCAATCCTGGGTAAGTTATTTTGTAGTGTCTGTGTAGTAGAGAAGGGGGTAAACCGTCTGGCTATAGGTGTAGCAATGATACCCAGGTTAGAGGTGGGGCTAATCACTGCCACAATAGGAAAGAGTACGGGGGTCTTGAGCGATGCCCTTTACTCTTCCATAGTAGTAATGGTAGTTCTCACCTCCCTTGCCAGCCCTTCTTTACTAAAGCAGATACTTCTGAGATACGGAGTCATAAAGGACGGTAAATATTGGCGTCCTGGTGACGAAAATCCTTGACCGTCTGGTCTTGCTTCGTTATAAAAGTATTTAGACCACCTTTACTTTCCAGCCCGTTTGTCTTGAAGGGGCTTTTGTGGTTCCTGAAGACATGGAGGGCTTTTACCGTTAAGAAGGAGATAAATGGGAGATGTATAGTCTTTCGCTTCCATTGGGCTTTGTTGACCTTAAAGGTTTATTTAATCGGAAGGGTAAGGAAGAGGCCCTTCAGGCTACCCGGCGGGTGTACGCTGCTTCTGTAGAGAACACCGAGGAACTGATCGGTGGGCTGAGGGCTCCAGAATCGGCAGATATTCCTCTTGAAGTGCCTGAGGAGATAGTAGAGGTAGTACAGCCCCTCTGGAAAATCTGGCACACAGACCCTGCTAATCATGTCCTGCTGGCCATCGCAATAATACTCTTTGCCGGTAAAATAGGTGAAGAAGTTGCCAGAAGAGCGGGTACCCCGGGGGTTACAGGGGAGCTGATAATGGGCATGTTTTTGGGCAATGTCTGGCTCTTTAGCGGGTGGGGGTTCTTCAATTTTCTCAGGGAGATGCGCTTCCTGGAACTTCTGGCGGATTTTGGTGCTATAGTCCTTCTCTTGACGGTAGGGCTTCATACAAACATCGGGGCAATGATAAGGGTGGGCCTCTCCTCTTTCCTTGTGGCGCTGGGTGGGGTCTTTGCCCCTGCGGGGTTGGGATTCCTGGTGGGTTACTTCATGCTCCCGGACTCGCCCCTTGAGACCAAGCTTTTTCTGGCCATTACCCTCTGTGCCACGAGTGCGGCAATCAAGTTAAGGGTGCTGGATGAGTTGAAGATGTTAGACTCCACAGAGGGCAGGATAATAATAGGTGCGGCCATTGTAGATGACGTGATTACGTTGATGTTACTGGGTATGGTGAGCGGACTGGCCCTGAGTGGGAAGGTCTCCCTTGTGGGACTGGGTATTACGGGTGGGATATCCCTTTTATTCCTTTTTGCCGTTGGGATAACCAGTCTCAAGTTTAACTGGGCCTTTGGCGATTTTGTTACCAGGAGACTCCCGGAAGGGCTAAAGATAGCGATTGTGGCAGTTATCTGCCTGGTGCTGGCCTTTTTGTCTGAGTCTCTGGGCCTTCACACTATTGTGGGTGCATTTGGGGCGGGCCTGCTATTACAGAATATAAAGCTAAGAGATTCTGAGGGCAAGGAACACAACATAGAGTGGTTTGTAAGGATTGCTTATTGGATACTCGTGCCGATACTGTTCGTTAGGGTTGGGGCCCAGGTGGAGATAGAGAGCTTTTTTAATCTGAAGGTAGTGCTTGTGGGGCTGGCCATTACCGGGGCAGCAATCCTGGGCAAGATGTTCTGCAGCCTATGTATAGCGGAAAAGGGCATAAGCTGGTGGTCTCGGCTGGCTATTGGTATAGCGATGGTGCCCCGGTTAGAGGTAACACTAATAATTGCCACTATAGGAAAAACTCTAGGAGTCCTGAGCGATGCCTTGTTCTCTTCCATAGTGGTAATGGTGGTGATTACTGCCCTTGTCAGCCCACCCTTCTTGAAAATGGTACTACTGAGGCATAAGAAGAGACTCGGCCTCTTAAGGGTCCCTGTTTCTGGCACGAGTGGAAGTGCCAGGGAAATAAGAGAAAGAGGCCGGGGTAAAGATGATTAGCTTCAAGAAGATTCTCTGTCCCATTGACTATTCAGAGTGCTCGGCCAGGGCCCTGAGGTACGCAGCAGGGATGGCCCTGAAGGATTCTGCCAGGCTTTATCTCATGCACGTAGTTGATAAGCGTGTCTTTGACTACGGCGGGCCTATCTATGAAACTGCGGCTAGCCCCGATTCAGAGACAATCGCCAGATTGGAGGAGAAGCTCAGGGAAAGTGTCCCCAGGGAGGTGAGGGGTGACATACAGGTGGAGACCCTGGTTACTATCGGTATCCCGGCGGAGGAGATACTGAAGGCGGCCCGGGATAAGGAAGCGGACATCGTAGTTATGGGGACCCACGGTCGGACCGGGATCGCCCATACCATTATGGGCAGTGTGGCCGAAAATGTGGTCAGGCACGCCCCTTGCCCGGTCCTTACGGTACGTCAGTCGTAGGTTTCGTCTCCCCTCTATCAAGAGGGATTGGGGGTGTGTTAGAACGCAGGCTATCCGCCTCAGGCGGAGTGTCTACAGGTTGTATCTGAAATTCGGCTAAATGAGTTGACAGATTAGGTATTCTTGGGTACTATTCTGAAGACTAAAAGACTGGCCTTAATTAAAAGGAAAGGAACTATGGAAGGCTTCAAAAAGATACTGTGCCCGGTGGATTACTCAGTCTGTTCTAAGGAGGCATTAAAGTATGCCGCCTTTTTAGCCCAAAGGGATAAGGCTAAGCTTTATCTTATACACGTCATAGATATTCGTATGTACGGTCATGAGGCCCCGCTCTCCTTTGAGATGCCCAGACCTAGCGAAGAAACCCTGAAGAAGGTGAGGGAGGATCTTGCCAACACCATCCTTAAGGAGACCAGGGCTAAATTAGAAATAGAGACCATGGTAACTATGGGGATACCTGCTGTGGAGATCATAAATGCTGCTAAGGAGAAGGGAATAGATTTAATTGTCATGGGTACTCACGGCCGAACCGGTATTGCCCATGTGGTCATTGGCAGTGTGGCAGAGAACGTGGTGAGGAAGGCCCCCTGCCCTGTCCTCACGGTAAGACATCCTTAGGGTGAAATGTCTAATAAAAGTTTAGTAAACCTTCAGATTCACCTTCCTTGGTTTTTTTATGGGGTGGCCGCCAGCTTTCCGAACGAGTTGTGAATTATGTAGGGAAGTGATTTATTTAGAAGGAGGTACAGGTGTCAACAAAAAAGATTCTTATTATAGACGACGAAGAACCTATAAGATATGCGTTGAATACCATACTCCAGGAGCAGGGACACGAAGTGGATGCATGTGAGACTGGAACTGCAGGGTTAAAGAAGATAAAGGAAAAATCCTACAACATGGTACTCCTGGACTATAACCTGCCGGATATGGACGGCTTGAAAGTGGCCCAGGAGATAAGAAATATAGATGGGGAGGTGCCCATAGTCTTTATTAGTGCGTATGGTACCACAGAAGTTATCCTGAGGGCGGTAAGACTGGGAGCGTTTGATTTCATTGAGAAGCCTATACATAGTGAAGAACTTTTTGGTGCCATAGAGCGCTGGTCTGCAGTACGCAAAGAGGCTGTGGAAAAGACTGTGAATAAGATTAAAAAGGCCCTCTCGGAAGACCTTCAGTAGGAAACTGAGTGGGTGCCGTTGTCTTGAGGTAGTGCAGGGGGATACATGCAAACGGAAAAAGTTTTAGTGATAGGTGAGGCCAACGGAAGGCTGGCTGAGGTCCTGGAAGGGGAGGGCTACAGGGTAAAACTGGTCAAGACTGGTTACGAGGCGTTGGAAGAGATAGGAAAGCGTGAGCCTTTTGGTCTTTTAATCCTGCCATTTGAGGAGCGGACAGGTTGTGGGCCAGGACTGGTCAGGGCCGTAAGGGAATTGAGGCCCTACATTCCAGTGGTGTTCACTGACATGGACCCCAGGGTGGAAGAGGTTCTCGCCTTGATGAAGGACGGGCCGGTAGATTTTCTGGGGAAGCACTGGCAATCTATCCTGATAAACTCTGTTGTGAGACGTAGCATCCTGGCCGGCAGGTCAGACCTGCCCACCTCGGAAGAGAGGCCCAGTATTTTGGTGGTTGAAGATGATGAAAGCATAAGATGGGCAATGGGCACCGTCCTCGAAGAAGCGGGCTTTAGTTGTCGGGTTGTGTCCTGCCCCTCAGATGCCCTCAGGATAATCCAGAAGGAGCATTTCCATATAATTATTACCGACCTCCACCTTCCAGAAATGGAAGGTACAGAACTGGTGAAGGAGATGACCCAATATCTTCCAGAGGCAAAGGCAATTATCATAACTGGTTCTCCCAGTGTAGAGAGCGCTGTGGAGGCAGTAAAACATTCTGTTCTGGATTATATTGTAAAACCTCTCAAGGCAGAGGAGGTTGTGCAGAGGATAAGGAGTGCCTGGCAAAAATACAAACAGGCCGCCCTTATAAAGGAACTGCTTCAAGGCCTGCAGACGGCTAATGCAGAACTTGAAAAGGCGAATAAAAGGCTAAGTACGCTTTCCATTACAGACGGCCTTACTTCTCTCTACAACCATAGATTTATTATGGAGTGCCTTAGCTCTGAGTATAAAAGGATATTAAGATATAAACATCCTCTCTCAGTCCTTTTACTGGATATTGATAATTTCAAACGTATAAACGATACCTATGGGCACGCAACAGGGGATGGGGTGCTGGTGGGGCTGGCAAAGATACTGAGGGAGCAGACGAGGCAGGCGGATATTGTTGGCAGATATGGCGGGGAGGAATTTTGGATTATTCTGCCCGATACGTCTTTAGCTGGAGCAAAGGAGTTAGCTGGAAGACTGGTGGAGGAAGTGGCAAGACATAACTTTGTCGTATCATCCGGGGTTTTGAATACTACTATAAGCGTTGGAGTAGCCAGTACTTCTGACATTGGCGTCATCTCGCCAGAGACCATGTTGGAGCATGCTGACAAGGCCCTCTACGTGGCTAAAAAGAGGGGCAAAAATCAGGCGTGCTGCTGGGAGGAACTCCAGGCGGATGCTCCAATCCAATCACAAGTCTGACCTGGACAGATTATTGGTAGCCCTTGAAGTTTCTATCAAATAGTTTCAGTAAGCACCTGTACTGTTTATCAAGCTGATCAAGGGTCTCCCTGTAACTTTGAGCTAATCCTTCGTCGAAGACCTTCTCTTGCCAGGCACCACCAAATATATCTTCAAACGCTATAGGCTCGCTGTGGGCTACCTTATAGATGAACTTGTCAGATTTTTCTATCTCTTCCACGGGCAATACACCCAGCCTGAGCAGGTAGTCCTCGTACTCCTTAAACTCAGGATTCTTTACATCCCTTTTATTGTAGAAGGCGTCCAGTACGGCAAGCGCCATGTAGCGTTGACGCACGCAACTCCGCCCCAGGATTCTATCCCAGACCTCCTGGATGTCAGCCTTGGTCCATCTATGCGAATCCACTATCTCCCAGAACCTCTGGTGCCTTTCGGGAGTGACCTCTCCCTCCAGGGCGGTTTGGGATACTATTTTTGTCAACTCTGCCCTTTCTTCGGGGGTCAGGGCGTTTATGGGTCCACCCCAGTCTTCCTGGGCCTGACAAGGGGGTGATAGCAACGCTGGACATCCAAAAAGGAAGGGCGTTGCAAGTGCTAATATAATTATCCATCTCATTTCTTGCAGCTCCTAAAGAGGGTGATTAACGTGTTAGGTGCCAGAAATATAAACTATCCAGGGGGAAAAAGCAAACACTGGATTTTTAGATGCGCAGTATTAAGAAATTTCTCCAGTAATCACGACCGAAGGGATAAATTATTGGAAATTTAGGGGAATGGGCTTATACTAATAAGTTATTAAGGCTATAAGACCCGTGTTGGTCAGGGCCCTGGCCGTCAGTGTAGGTGGGGAAATTATTTATTATATGTCAGGAAGACTTCAGTATTGTTTTTTGGTATTTGCCCTGTTATTGTCCTCCTGTTTGTGGCCTTTCGGAAAAAAGGAAGAGGAGTGGGAGGGTTTTAGCCCTTCCGATGCGGCCCTGAAGCTAAGCGAATCGCCGATGATGGAGCCAGGAGGGGTGGAGACCCACTTTGCCCAGGCGAATGCTTATTATGTGAGAGGGAACCTGGAGGAGGCCGCAGAGGAGTACAGGAAGGTGGTTAAACTGGACCCGCGCCATGAGGAGGCCCACTACAATCTGGGCATCGTGTACGACCACATAGGCAAAACCGATGAGGCCATGAAGGAATGGAAGGCGACCCTTGAACTAAACCCCACCCGGCAAGAGGCCCTGCTTGCCCTTGGCCTTGCCCATAAAGAGAAAGGGGAAATGGAGGAGGCCTCCAGGTTACTGAGAGAGGCCCTTGCCGCAAACCCCCAGGACAGCCTGGTCCATTACTATCTGGGAGAGACCCTTTTCGCACAAGGAAGGCATGGAGAAGCCCTGGAGTCCTTCAGAAACGTCCTGCGGCTTAACGACGCAATGGTAGAGGCCCGTTTTGGTATCAGTGTTTGTATGGCAGAGTTGGGGAGGCTGGATGAGGCCCTCATGGAGGTGAAGAATGCCCTATCTCTCCATCCAGAGCTACCAGAGTCTCATTATACCTACGGGCTGATACTGGAAAAGAAGGGGCTAAGAGAAGAGGCCAAGAGGGAGTTCCAGAAGGCCTCAGAGCTCATGGCTAAAGAAGAGTCAGGAGGGTGAAATGTTCGGTGACAGGGTTTCCAGGGCCAAGAAGGCGGTAAAGAAGAGACCTTACGATGTAGAGGCCTATTACGAACTGGCTGAGGCCTACAGGGAAAAGGGCCAGTTGGGGGAGGCAGTGGCCGAGTACAAAAGGGCCCTCACTGTCAACTTTACGCACACAGAGTCCAGGCGCAGTCTGGCCGCTGTGTATACGAAGCTGGGCATGCTGGATGAGGCCATAATGGAATACAAGAAGATTGTCGGCATTAATCCCCACGCCAAGGACGCCCATTACCACCTAGGGCTTCTATATAGTCAGAATGGGCAGCTTGACGAGGCCATATATGCCTTAAAGAAGGCCATACAGATAAACCCCTACCACGCCCAGGCCCATTATGACCTGGCAGAGGTCTATCAGAAAAGGGGGATGAATAATGAGGCTGCGGTTGAGTACGAGAAGGCCAGGACGCTGGGGATGGAGACGCCAAGTGTTACAGTAATAGCGCCTGCCGAGAAAGGTACCCCTCCGCCCCCGCCTGCTGTTGCCGCTCCCGCACCGCCAGTATCTCCTGTTACGGCAAAAGAGCCCATTGGCACCCAACCTGTGAGTGTAACCAAAGAGAGCAGAGAGGAGACGGGCAAGCTGAGTAGCGAATTAGAGACCAAGACAAGGCAGATTGAAGAACTTAAGGCCTTGATTGAGAAGCAGGGCAAAGAATTAGATAGACTCCGTAGCCTTCTCGTCACAAAGGAACACGAAAACACCCAGCTTAAATTGACTATAAAGAGAAAAGACGTGGAGATTGCAGAATTGAGATCCCGTTCCTCCAAACCAGACTAGAGAGATATATAGAGTCCTCTGCAAAAGTTGGCTGACGCCATGTGTCATTCTGACCCGCCTTAGGCGGGGAAGAATCTCCTGTTTTAACCAAGTTCTTCTCCGCCTCAGGCAGATCAGAATGACATTTTGTGAGTTTTGCAGAGGTCTCATATAGGCAGTGGCAGGGGGAAGCACTCACCCCCCCTGCCAGCCCTTAAGTGAAAAAGTACATCGCAATACCTAAAACTCCTAAAAGGATAGATAGGGTAGGAACTTCCCTTTCCAGGTAATGACTACAAAATCGTCTTTCCCTATCACTTCTTTGTCAACGCTTATAGAAAAAGTAATGGCGCTCATGATGCCATCGCCAAATTTTTCATTGAACTGGTCTCTCATGGCATCACCATATACCCCAAGTACCTCCACCATCCTGTAAAGGAAGGGGTCTATTGTACAAGGGTATTTGTTCCGGAGTTTACAGCAGGTAAGCACCCCTGCAGTTTTCTCGTCCAGGTCAAGGGCTTCTGCCACCTTTTTGGCGGCCTCTGGGTCAAGCCGGTGCTGTCCATTGAGAACAGATGCAATATATACGGGGCTTACACCGGCGATTTCAGCTAGCTTAGCCAGGGTGAGACCCTTCTCAATTCTCTTTTCTCTCATCACCAGTACAGCTTCGTCTATCTGCTCTACTGGAAGTTGTACACCCGGCTTCCTTCCTACTTCTTTAAATTGTGCCGCCGCCTCGGGGCAGAGGACATCTGAGATCAGCTGGACAAAAGGATGGTTAGTTTGGAGAGTTGGTTCACCAGAGGTAGCTATCCAGAAAACCACTAAACCTGCCATAAGGATTCCACAGGCCTTCTTCATTTCCTTTTCCCTCCTCCAGTTAGGAACCTCTAGGCATAAGGTTCCGACTAATGAGCTTACTGTTATCCTGTATTTGTATCCGAGAACACCACCTCCTTTCCACCCAGCCCACAATAACCACAGCAAGTATACCACAAGAAAGACACTAATCAAAAAGAGGTCGGTAAAGGCAAGAACTATTCGGGCAGGGTAACCAGGAAATTGAGTTAGTTTATGTAGGGGATCTGTTTTTCCCTTAAGACGGGTTAAATTTAGCGACTATCAACAAAACTTCGGGATAACTATATAGCCTGTCTCCATGTCCCCCAGCACCTCACTCCTCTCCTCCCCCCAGTACCAGTGGTAAAACCCTGTGTAGGCACAGAATAAGGAGTCCAGGGTGTCCTCGTGGGCCTTCAAGACCCTGCCCTTCATGCCGGAGACATCCCTCTGCAGCAGGGTTTTAAATCCCTTATCTAATATTAAGCGCGGCTTCAGCCCTGGCAATTCCTTAAAAAGCTTCTCCTGTAGCAGGACAAGCCCTCTCCTGCGTGCCTCCACATTGCCCTTCTTGTAGAGTAGCCGCTTCTTGAGGCGAAAGAGGACGACCTGGGCGGGGTGTGGATAGACCTCAAAGACACGTTTCATCGCCTTACGTCTCTCCTCCAGGCTGATATGAGGCTGGTGTCTGAATCCGTATCGGGCGAGTTTTTCTATTAGCCTCGCACCACGTACCCCACGGGGGAATTTCTTCAGGTTACACGGATGGGCCCCTGCACCATACCTGCCAAAGCGTCTTGTTACCTCTCTGTCTACCGGCCTTGCCCCCTCCAGGTTTCTCACTATCAGGGGCGCATCTATTGCAAGGCACGCCCCATCCGTGGTCATGGAAATCAGGTACTGCAGGATGTCATCATCGGTCTGTAGCCTCTCCTGGGAGTGCACCAGCCTGGCGCTATTCCTGCCTGGGGCAGATTCCAATACCGTGGCCGCCGTGTTGTTCCGTTCCCCCCAGGCCAGGTCCAGTCCTATGAATCTCATGGTTGTAATTATTAAGTACATGAGAGATTGTGTCAATAAAATCTGCCTTCAAAACCCCTTTGTAAAATTTACAATTTTTGTAACTTTTACAATCTATGCGTTAACCCATTTTCACCCCTAAAATTTTGTGATTAAACGACATAATCAATTATTTCTTTTTTGGTATCCTTTTTGTTAAAGGTGACATTGCTTCATGAAAATGAAAACAATATTGATTACCGGTGCCACTGGGTTCCTGGGGGGCAATCTAATTAAGAGGTTGTCAAAGGAAGACTACCACCTCGTTACCCTGGTTAGAAATAAGGAGAGATGGGAAAGGTTTGTTGGAGAGGCCTGTGATGGGTATAGTGAACGCCTGAGGGGCGTAGAGCCAGTTAGTGGTGACATCACCCTTCCCATGTTGGGGCTTTCGGGCCGGCGCTTTCGCAGGCTTGCATGGCAGGTGGATGCTATCTTCCACTGTGCAGCCCTGACTGATTTTGCTCACGGAGGAGACCTCTTTAACACAAACATAGAGGGGACAAGGCACCTGCTGCAGCTTGCCCTGTTGGGGAGTAAAAAGCACTTCCATCACATCAGCAGTGCCTACGTTGCGGGCAAATCCAGTGGCACCTTCTACGAAGAAGATTTTGATAAGGGACAGCGCTTCAATAACAGTTACGAAGAGTCCAAATTCAACGGGGAGGGTCTGGTCAGGAGATTTACTAGGGAACATTCGTTGCCATTCACCATTTACAGGCCGTCCATAATAGTAGGGGATTCCAGGACGGGCCACACGCAATGTTACAAGGGTTTCTATACCTTCGCCAGGGCCCTCTCTCTCATCAAAGAGAAGATCCTCAAAAGACAGGGACCTTACACGGAGGAGGCTGATTATCTCCGGGATGTAGTAATGGAAATCCCCATGAGGATATTGGGAGACCCTGGGGCCTTGATTAACCTTGTTACGGTGGACTACGTGGTGGAGGCTATCAGCGAGCTGTCTAAACGGCCGGAGGCCAGGGATAAGACCTTCCACCTCACAAATCCCCATCCCCTTACCCTGGCTCAACTCACGGACAAGGTTACTCAAGCCCTGGGGATAGAGGGGGTAAGGCCGTGGAGTCAGGACGATGGGCCTGGAGGGGCCTCCACTTCTGGTAGTCACCATAACCGTACATTTAGTCCTGCTGAAAGGTTCTTCCTCAGTTACACGAGGCCCTATCTTCCCTACTTACAGGGCCGCTTGTCTTTTGATACCTCCAGGGTAAGGAGTGTACTCGACGGGACTGTAACGTGTCCCAGGATAACCCGGTCTCTGGTCTCTCTACTCATTGATGGGGCGGTGGGAGACCGCTGGGGTATGAGGGGTGAGGTTTGCAGTGCGTGGAGCGGGTCTGCAAGGGTACTGGCGTGATCGGGACGATACAGGTGATTATATTCAAGCAGAGACCAGAAATTCCCCCAGGTGCTACCCATGAGGAATATTTTGAGACCCTTATGAAGGACAGGATAAATCTATCCTCGGAACCCAAGATACCCGGACTTCAAGCCCTAATTGAGTTCAACATTACCGGAAACAGGGCGGGCAGGTGGACTCTGGTGCTTGAGGATGGTTACGCCAGGGAGGTAGTGAAGGACTATTCCGGAGGGCCTGACTGCGTCCTTACTATGGATGGCGAGACCTTTATGGACATTGTAAGGGCCAGGATAACCCCCCGGGAGGCCCTTTTTAAAGGAAGACTTACAGTCAGCGGGGACGTCATGTTAGGGATAAAGATGTCTGTACTGGTTCACTACCTTTAGGAGAAAAGCGAGATGGACTTTCTGAGAACTTGTCCTGAACTTGTTTCAGAAAAAGGTCGTTCAGACATCAGCCTACCCCAGGCGGAGAGGTTCTTGGGTGTTTTATTGTACTGCTCCGCCTTAGGCGGATTCCTCCTCCTATGGCTTGGCGTTCATGCTAGTCTGGCAGGGCAAGGTGCCAAAGAATTTTCTTTAACAGAACTGGATAACCTGTACGACCAGCGCCTGGAGATTAAGCGTGTTCAGGAGCTTGCGGAGAGATGTCAGGCCCTTTTATCCAGGAATCCCGGTGATTATGAACTCCTCTGGAGACTCTCCAGGGCCTATTTTCACCTGGGCAGAGAGGGCGCAACCAGAGAGGAAAAGCTGGCGCACTACAAAAAGGCCGTAGAGGTGGGACAACAGGCCGTGGCGGCTAATCCGCCTCAGGCGGACAGGGTGGAGGGCCACTTCTGGTTAGGGATAAGCATTGCCGCAGTAGGAGAGACCACTGGCATCATGAAAAGTCTCACTTCAGTAGGAGACGTAAGGAGAGAGATGGAACGGGTGGTCGCCCTGGACGACCATTATGAGGATGGAGGCGGGTACAGGATATTGGGGAGGCTAGACCACAAGGTGCCCAGACTCTTTGGAGGAAACAGGGCCAGGAGTCATGAGTACTACCAGAAGGCCCTGCTCGTGGCCCCGTCAAATACCTACACCCACCTCTTCCTGGCCGAACTCCTTATAGAGGAGGATAGGCTGGATGAGGCCGTTGCGGAATTAAAGACTATTCTGAACGCCAAAAACGACCCCCGATGGGCCTATGACATAAAGGTCAACAAGGCCGAGGCCCGGAAGCTCCTTGAGGAGTGCGAAAAGGAGAAGGCGGTAAAGAGTTTTGAGGGGAAATAACCCGGCGATGATTCATCAGAACCTGTCATTAGAGAATACAGAATGGTACGGGGCCAATCCCGATGATTGGCTCTGTCATGTCGTAGGTATCCATTTTGACTCCAAGTGGGGCTCTCCCTACTGGCTTAAGCGTCAGAAGGAATCGGGCATGGACGTGAGGAGAGAGGTCAAGACCATAGAAGACCTGCCGAAGCTGGGTCCCATGCCTGAAGAAGACTTGAGGAGATTCCCCGTGGAGCTGTTTGTCCCCAGATGCCTTGCGGAGGATAAGACACGCCTGATACTGGGCGAGTCTGCAGGGACAACAGGGAGGCCCAAGGTTACGGCTTATCTATATGAGGAATTCTATCCGGTCTTTGTGGATTGGTTTGGAGTAGTGGCAGAGAGGCGTGGCTTTCCGAGGGGGTGTAACTGGCTCTGGCTTGGACCGAGTGGTCCGCACATCATCGGAAAGGCCGTAAGCCTTGTGGCGCGGAGGATGGGGAGCATGGACCCATTCTCCATAGATTTTGACCCAAGATGGGCTAAAAAGCTTAGGAAAGACTCTACAGGCTACCGTCGTTACGTGGAGCACCTGGTGGAACAAGCCCTGGACCTCCTCACTGTACAGGACATAGGGGTCATCTTTGCTACGCCTCCGATACTACTGGAACTGGCCCTGAGGATGCCCGAGGAGAAGAGGTTGGGTATTAGAGGCATTCACTACGGGGGTATGGCTGTAGAGAAAGGACTCCTCAGACGTTTTAAGGAAGAATTTTTCCCCAACGCCGTCCACATCTCAGGATACGGCAACACCTTGTTCGGGCTTTCTCTTGAGGTAGAGGGCTCACCGGATTTTGACCTGGACTACTATCCTCCAGGGCCTCGTATGCTTCTACAGGTAGTCCGCCTCAGGGAGGAGGGCTCAGGGCAGCCCGAGGGACTCAATGCGTCAATGGAACGGCTCTCACAGATTGTGGACTACGGGGAGGAAGGGCAGGTAGTCTTCCACAGATTAGACAGGAGTTTCTTTATACCGAATATGTTTGAAAGGGATAGGGGGACAAGGATTGCCCCCAGTCCTGTAGCAGAGAGTTTAGGGGTGGCCCAGGATGGGGTAAGGAATCCCAGCATACTGGAGAAATTTGAGAACAGGGTAAAGGTGGGACTATATTAAGATGAGGCTTTCAGAGATAAGGTTAGAACTCCTTGCCCCTGCAGGCAAGTGGGATGTTCTTAAGGCGGTGATTAAGGCCGGAGCTGATGCCGTGTATCTTGGGGGTAAGCGGTACAACATGCGGCTCCACAGGAAGGATTACAATTTTGACCATGAGGAACTCTCCAGGGCGGCCGAGTTTGTCCACTCCAGGGGGAAGAAACTCTATGTAACGGTAAATAGCCTGCTCAGCCCGCAAGAGGTGGATGAGTTACCCGGTTATCTTGAGTTCTTAGAGTCTATAGATGTGGACGCTATTATAGTCCAGGATCTTGCGGTAATCTCCGTGGCAAGGGAGTTGGGGTTAAACCTTCCCATGCACGCCAGCACCATGATGAACGTACATAGTGTGGGGATGGCGCGAGAACTGGCAGGGTTGGGAATAAGCAGGGTAATTACTTCACGAGACATCAACCTCGCCCAGGTAAAGGAGATTCATGAGAAGGCGGGAGTGGAGGTAGAGTACTTCGTGCATGGCGACATGTGCGCCGCCCAGAGCGGCCTGTGCTACTCTAGCGGCGTACTTTTCGGTAAGAGTGCTAACCGGGGGGAGTGCATGAAGCCATGCCGTTGGAATTATACCCTTGTAGAGAACTCCTCAGAAGAGAATCTGGCCGGACTGTCCAGTGGGCATTTTCTGGCCATTAAAGACATCTGTCTGCTGAATTACCTGCCAGAACTTGTGCACGCCGGGGTCTCCTCTCTCAAGATAGAGGGGAGGATGCGACACGCAGATTTCCTGAAAGAGATTGTATCTATCTATCGACGGGCAATAGATTCTTACCTCTCTTCTCCGTTCACCTATTACGTTGAAGAAGATGCCTTTGAACGACTTTATTCCCAGAGGGTCAGGGAGGCCTCCACTTGCAGTGCCTTCTCTACGCCCAACGCCAGTGCCTTTGATTATAGTGGCAGGAGGGAACCCCTGTTCTTTAGCCGTGCGGCCAGGGAGGAGGCCTTGAGTGTAGAGGACATGTGGGTTAATCCCTTTGAGGATGACCTTAACGGCAACGGAAAGGGCTACTCAAAGAAATCCCTGGCAGTAAAGGTGGGAAGCCTTGAGGCAGTAAGAAAGGCCCTGGAAGGGGGTGCTGATTACATCTATCTTTCAGGGGAGGTCTCTCCCTCAAGGGGACAGAGATGGACACTCGACAGCCTGGTGGAGGCCCGCTGGCTGGTGCATCAGGCAGGAAAAAAGTTGGCCATAGGCACCCCCAGGGTCGCAACCGGAAAGGAACTTATGGAGGTAGAGTGGCTCCTTGAGAAGGCTAAGGCTATCGGGATAGATGCAGTTCTGGTCCAGAATCTTGGCACAATGAGGCTGGCCAGAGAGTGTAGTCTACCCATTATTGCAGATTATTCCTTTAACATTACCAATCCCCGTTCTGCCTGGGTACTGGGGGAGCTTGGGGCTGGCCGTGTAACTGCCTCACCAGAACTCTCTTACCGCGAACTCTGCGAGTTGGCAGAGTCAAGCCCTGTAGGTGTAGAGTGCCTCATCCATGGTCCTGTCGTGGGGATGACCCTTGAGCACTGTCTTCCGTCCCTTATCATGGGTGGAAATTCCGGGAAAGAGGTCTGCCGCCTTCAGTGTCGCAACAACTCTTATGCCTTGAAGGACGAACTTGGGGAGGTAAGGCCCATTGAGGTGGATCAGTACTGCAGGAATTACATACTCCTTTCAAAGGACCTCTGTGTTTTGCCTTACTTAAGTTCTTTCTTGAGGAGCAAAGTGGATTCACTTAGAATAGAGGCCCAGTATTACGCAGATAACGTAGTAGGTTTGATTACTGAGGCCTACCGCTGGCACATGGACTTCCTGGTAAATAATCCTCAGGATGGGGACCCGTTACTGCGTGGCTACTGGGAACTTTTACTTGAACTCTTCCCCAGGGGTCTTGGCCTTGGGGCCTACAAGAAGGGGATAAGTAAGTCTCGTAGTACGCTGGAGGTTATGAAGTCTCTTGCCTATGCAGAGTAAAGTTTGTGTAAAAGAAGAACCTTTGGCAGCCCGGTACATGGGGCCGGAGGAAATCCTTCGCCTAAAGGAACGGTACCTTGTTCCGTGCGTATATCATTTCTACAAGAAGCCAATGCAACTTGTCAGGGGCGACATGCAGTACCTTTACGACCATACGGGGAAGAGGTACCTGGATTTCTTTGCCGGGGTGTCTGTGGCAAACCTCGGCCACTGTAACCCCGAGGTCACGGAAAGGGTGGTGGAACAATTCCGTACCCTCCAGCATACTACCTCCATATACCTTACTCAATCTGTAGTGGAACTTGCCAGGAGGCTGGCAGAAATAACCCCTGGTAGGTTGCAGAAGACCTTCTTCTGTGCCAGTGGCTCAGAGGCTAATGAGGGGGCCGCCCTTTTGACACAACTCTTTACTAGGAGGAAAGGATTTCTTGCCTTCTCTTATGGCCTCCATGGCCATACCAAGCTCACGCTTGATCTCACTGGACTGGAATTCTGGAAGGTAGACCCGTTCCCATGCGCGGATGTCGGTTACATCCCCAGCCCGTACTGTTACCGGTGTCCCCGTGGGGCGGTCTACCCTTCCTGTAATCTGGAATGTGTCGGTGAGGCCGAGGTGCTTATTAAGAAAGACCCGGAGAGGTATGCCGCCTTTATCGCCGAACCCATTCACGGTAACGGTGGCATCATTGTACCTCCCAAGGAGTATTTTCCCAGGCTAAAGGAATTGCTGGAAGCCCATAACATACTCTTTATAGCAGATGAGGTGCAGACGGGTTTTTGTCGCACGGGGAAGATGTTTGCCATAGAACACTGGGGTGTTGAGCCGGATGTAATGACCGTAGCTAAGGCCCTTACCAATGGCTTTCCTGGGGCTGCCGTGATTGCAAGGGAGGAGGTGGCCAACGTCCTCACCCGCCCCTATGCCTCCACCTGGGGTAGTAACCCGGTAATGGCTACGGCCGCAATGGCCACCCTGGACGTACTCGCCACCTCAAGGCTAGAATACTGGGCGACCGAGTTGGGCAGTTACCTCAAAGGCGAACTCTTGCTCCTTAAGGAAAAATTCCCAATCATGGGTGACGTGAGGGGGATGGGACTGATGATAGGGGTGGAACTGGTGAAGGGGGACAAATCTCCCGCTACCGTCCAGTTGGATTTTATCCTGGAATACCTAAAAGACCGCGGTATATTGGCGGGCAGGACGGGACCGGGGAGGAACGTCCTTACCTTCCAGCCCCCGCTGGTTATCACAAGGGACGATGTACAGGAAATGCTTGAAATGTTGGAGGAGGCCCTGGAGTCGGCCCAAAAGGGGGTTTAGGTGGCAGGACCCTTCTCCTGGCTGGATGAACGTTATGCCCTTAAGGAGTTTCTTCAAGAAAACTTCACCCAGAGACTCATTCCCAGGAATCTAAGTTGGTTTGGCTGCCTGGGTGGACTTTCCCTGGTAGCCTTCTGCATCCAGGTGGGCACCGGGATATACCTGATGTGCTTCTATATTCCCTCTGCCTCGGAGGCCTTCAGTAGTCTGCAGTACATCAAACATTCAGCCCAATTTGGTTGGCTCATACAGAAGCTCCACCTTGTGGGGGCGCAGGTCATGGTTGGCTGTATACTGGGACACATGCTCCGGGTACTCTTCAAGGGGATATACAAGAAACCGAGGGAGTTTCACTGGGTCTCTGGAACCTCCCTTCTCTTACTCACCCTGGTAATTGCCTATACCGGCACGAAGCTTACAGCGGGTGGACTTTACGTCTGGAATGTAAGGACGTCTGCCGCAGCGAGTCTGGCAGAAGCAAACGATGGGGAGGCGCTGGCCTCCCAAACCATGGTGACCAAATACGAGGTTGGCAAGACCCCAGGTGGAAAAAAATTTTCCAGTTACAGGCTTCCTTTCTTTTATGCTATGCACGTGGCCCTCATTCCTCTTATAATGGTTGCGTTCATGAGTTTTCATTTTGCCATGGTTAGACGGACTGGAATATCGGAGCCACTATGAAAGACTATACCGATGACTATCCCCCTGGGGAGCTTGAACCCTTTTTCCCTAACGAATTCCTGAGGCACCTCCTGGTAATATGCCTGCTTGTAATAGTGGAATTTCTTGGGGTGGTTCTTCTACCTGAAACCACACAGGACAGCCTGAATCAGCAAGGCATTTACGACCCTAAACCCCTGTGGTTCTTACTACCCATATATGGCCTCTCTAAACTTGTTCCAAGTAAGGTAGCCTGTTTCGTGATACTTGGCTGCGGGGCGATGGCCCTGCTTAGCCTTCCCTTCTGGGACAGGAACGATGAACGGAGACTCTGGAGGAAACGAGGCCTTTTTGAGGCGGTGATAGTATGCATCATTATTATCATTATCCTGGGCATCTTAAGAAGACTCTTCTAATCCTGGGGTTGGTCCTTCTGACGGGGTGCAGCCATGCTGAGCTGGCCAAACGGGGCGAGGGGGCTCCACCGTCAGAGAAGTGCGGTGAATGTCACATAGAGATTTATAAGGAATGGGAGACCTCCCCGCATGCAAGGAGCTTTTCCAGTGAGGACTTCAGGGAGACAACCAATGACTACGCCTTCAAGTTCTGCCTGGGCTGCCATGCCCCAGAGAGTATCTATACAGAAGGGGAGCCCAGGCCAAGGACGGTGAGACTGGAAGAAGGGGTGAATTGTAACGGTTGCCACCTCACGGAGGATTGCAGGCTGGCAGGGCCTTTCAGGTCTCGGGCACCCCATCCAGTGGGGCAGGAACACAGGCTCTACCAGGAGAGCGACCTTTGTGGAAAGTGTCACGTGAGAACCTTCAGGGAGTGGCAGAAGGCCACGCAGACTGGCAAAAAGACCTGTCAGGACTGCCACATGCCAGCGACAAAGAGGAAGCTCATCCAGGACGAGCCCTGGCAGAGACTTTTTAAAAAGAGAGAGACAAAAAGACACACCTTCTCTCCCTTGAAGTCTGCTTTAAATGAACCGACAACGGAGAAACCTATCAAGATAGACCTGGAATGGCTGGAGGGAGGGGAATCATCCCTTCAGGGACGGGTAGGGATAGAAAATACTTCAATACCCCACTCCCTCCCTACCGGGGACTACGGCTACAGAGAAGTGGTGTTAAGGGTAAGGTTGGAAGTTCCTAACGGGAGTGGGACGGTCCTCAAGGAAGAGAGTTTCTTCGTAGAGACGGATACCTCTTTAAAATCAGGAGAAAAGAGGGTGTTCCCCTTTTCGGTTTCCCGGAGTGCTATAAGAGAGAATACCTCCCTCACGGTAGAACT